>Ga0315284_10003493_pt1 | contig 22368 bp, 29 predicted proteins | sample YL17G09_16_MG_FD_203696 | JGI IMG/M metagenome (GOLD analysis project Ga0315284, IMG submission 203696) | Sediment microbial communities from Yellowstone Lake, YNP, Wyoming, USA - YL17G09_16 | ecosystem: Environmental > Aquatic > Freshwater > Lake > Sediment | place: USA: Wyoming | collected... | reverse complement strand
GATTGTCAGGCGCTTGAACTCGCGTGTGGCCAGCAACGCCTCGGTTATGTCACGCCCCAGACGATCTGGGCAGTAGATGATCACCCGCTCAGGACGAGCATCCAGCAACTTTGCGCCCTCTGGACGATCGGCGAATGGGATCGCGCCGCTGACGCCGTCGTCGGGGAATTCGCCAGCGACCTCGTAGCCCTGCTTGGCACAGAACTCGCGACAGGCCGTAAGTTGGCTCTCGATGGTTTGCCGTTCAGCCTGCGCCTCGGTGCTAACTCGGGCGTAGATCGCCGTTCTCATCATCGTTAACATACCACCTAACGAGTCAAATGCAAGGGGGAGCATCGCTATCCCTATCGCCCCTGAGCCAGATACCAATCGACTTCTACGATCCCCTAGTGTGATCCTGCTAGGCCGCTGAGGGGTGGGGGCTTGTAGGCCTGAGGGATCGGCTGGTAGGAGGCAACCGATCCGTAACTCCAAACCCTCACTCTTCAATGGCCTAACTCCTGTCTGGTCTTCCTGTCTTGTCCACGGAGGGGCTACCCCCCCGCGTCTCACGCGGGAGGAAAACCCCCCAGATCTTGTTAGGTTTCTGGTCAGACTATGTAGAGAACCCTAGCAAGGGCAGTAGGCGCAACCTTGATGGCAGGACGGTGCCTGGCCACATACGTTGCCTTTAGTCGGCCTAGAGTTTCCTCTAGCAATCGTGTCCCTTTTCGGGAGTCCGCTCAGGCCCAGCATTACCGGACGGCGGCTCAGGGTCTGGCCGCACCACGAAGGTTCCCTCACAAAACTGGGACGGGGTGTGATCGCCGACTGTCGTCGGCTCTGAACTCCTACCACTTGGCCCCTTGTTTCTTTCATCGCTTCCATTAACGCACATCTTGCCGACTTCCCGAAGGCCTCGGGGGGTCTAGCAACAACGCGTAAACTGTCCATGCGCGCCGTGGCAAGGACGCGGCTTCCGGCCTTCGGCATAGGCCAGCTTGAGGGCCGCCGAGTAAACGTGCCCGCTCCGCTTGATGTTGACCCTGTGGGGCACCGGCTCAAGGTGCACGGGGTTGCAACAGTTCTTGACGAAACAGAGGTGGTCGAGATCCATCCCCTCGGGGATCGGCCCGACCAGGGCCTGATAAACCTCGCGGTGGGCGAGGGTCATCCAGTCCGAGTAGCCGTAGCCGCGCGGGTTGCACCAGCCCGTCCACAGCCAGCAACCCCCTGGGCCGTTGAAATCGATCTTGTCGATAAGCCCCTGTCGTAGCATTTGTCCCCCTAGATCGTTCATTCTGATGTCAGTATAAACGGTCAACCCGAGTTCCCGAAGGCCTCGGAGGGGGTATGCAGGGGGCTTGACTTTCCCCAGCGCACGAGTGATTGATGGTTGCGAAGGGAGGTGAGCAGGATGATCGAGAACAGGAACCTGGCGATCGGGACACGGTTGGTGGGCCGCTACCGCAAGGCAGAGCACACAGCCACGGTCGTGGAGGGCGGATACCGGCTGGAGGACGGGCGCGAATTCAAGAGCCCATCCTCAGCGGCCATGGCTATCACGAAGTGCGCGGTCAACGGTTGGCGTTTCTGGAGCGTGGAGGGTGCCAATGTCCCCAAGGCACCGACCCCCAGAAAGGCGCGCAAACCGCACTCCAGAGTCACTCGAGCCCCCGTCGAGACGTCGGCCTAGCGCCCCCAGGTTGTTGGAGAGGGTCGGGCTCCCTGCTCGGCCCTCTTCTTGTTGCAGAAACGACCCCCTTTGGGGGCCGTGTTCGGCGGAAGGGGCCACCGCCGTCTGCCTTGTTAGCTATGTTATGGAGTTCCCAGGAATCGCACTACGGGTATCAACGCAGCGGCCACGGTAGTGAAGGCTGTGGGGTCTATCGTAGCTGGGGCCGCGCCGCCCGCGATGGTCAACGTGCCCGAAAGGTCAGCGTATCCGGCGTAGTCAGCAGAACAGAATGTGACATCGTAGACGAAACGCGTGATCACCTTGGCGCTTGTGTTGTAGACCGAGTGACAGATGAGCAGGATGTAGTTTCCCGCCTCAATCGTTGCGGCGATGTCAATGGGCCGGATACCAGTGTTCGCCCCACACACGTCCGTCACGTTGAAGATTATGGTCTGCCCGTCTTCACTGTAGAGGGTGATTCGCACCGCGCTAGTTGCGCCCCCACCGGCGGCGCTGATGTTGTAGAGGATGCGTGTAGTTGTGATGGGCCTGGGAATTCTAACCACGCCCAGGTGCGCCGTGGTGTTGTTAGCGGCTAGGGCAACGCCCGCCGATACGCCCGTAACGGGCTCTACGGGCTCAGGAATCATGCTAGCCACGTCGTCATGCAAGACCAACTCATTGTCGCGTATCTGCTCGTCCAAAAGGGCCTTGGTAACTAGCTCACCGGCGACCCATGTTCTAGGTGCTGTCCATGCCATTTCTAATACTCCAATCTACTGGTGGGGTCATCTGGGTGCGCCGCCGCGTATTCCAACGCGCTGTAGTCCACTATCAGGTAAGCCCCATCGCCCGAGCAGGCCACCAGTTCATAGGTGACGATGTGCAGCGTCCTGCCGTTGTTGATCGCGTGGTGGATGTTCTCAATGTAGAAGTCCTCGTTGATGCCCAGGCCCGCTGGCCCGTCCGCCTCAACCGTAATGCGGTCTCCGATGCGCCGTTGTAGCGCCTGGGTCATTGAGGCTACGTCCCTACTAGCCACGTAGGTCAACATCAGCCGCGCGTGGGGGTCTTTGTAGCGGCCCACGGTGTAGTCGCAAAAGTTTAGGGCATCCTCGTAGCCATCAAACCAGGTCTTCGACAGTGGACATTTCCGCTTCCCGTAGGTCGCGATGCTGTTGGCATCCTCAGCAACGACTTGCATAGGCGTCGTGAACGTGTGGGGAGCGCCCCGTGCCTGTATCAATGTCACGTAGAGGAACTTCGTCATGGAGTTGTTGGTGATCGTGAACGCCATCTCCGTGCTGCGCTTCACGATGCCGCCGATGGTGTAGACAGAGCTTCCCTTGGTGGTGTCAATGGTAACGTCCGTTCCTGCCAGGGGGTCTGTCCAAACAACATATCCGCCGTTCGCTGAAGGGGTATAGGTTGCGGTGAACTTGTATGTCTTGCCTGGATAGAGCCCGAGGTAGCCGAGAGCGCCTAGCTTGCCTGTCCATAGCACGGATACCCCGCCCACAGTCTCCTGGGAGGGCACGTCGGCCTGAACCCAGTTGAAAATCTCGCCGGAGTCATCTTCCTTCACTAGGTCACGTATCGGGATGTCGCCAGCACCAGGGGCGTCACTAAATGTGGCTTGGCTCACTAGTGACCGCGCCCGCAACTGCCGACGGTATCTATCGGCATAGCCAAGTAGGTTACGAAACAGGGTGCCTGACCGCCACCCGCTCACTGCGGCGTCCACAGAGAGTTCCTCATAAACTAGACCGAAGCCTTCGGTATCCTCTAGTTGGCGGGTTAGTTCTAGGGCGGATTCCTCCTCTTGGTAAAAATCAGCGGTGGTGGTCTGGCCAGTATCGAAGTCTATTAGGAGAATGCCCGCGGCTAGCGCCGTGAGGATGTCCTCAATCCATGTGCCTGTCGGCTGTCCGGCGGTGGTCAAAGTGAGCTTCTTGACGCGGGAGAGTTGCGCCAAGCTGCCGAGCCCCTCAACGGTTACGGTTTTAGTGCGGTCGGCGGGGGAGGAGGGCGTCAACTTGTCCAGCTCGCCCTGCCATAAGCTGTAGAAACGTTTTGTTTCCAGACCATCCTCAGAGGAAATAACGCCGCCCGATTCCGTCAGGTCTTGACCAGCACGGTGGTCGACCCGCGTGCCCGAGGCCTCGTCCATTTGCCATAGGCTCGTCGCTATGGGATTCTGGGTAACATCAAGAAGGAGGTATGCGCCGTCCGTATCAGCGACGGCCCACTCAGTGACGTCCCGCCCATATCCCGAATTGTAGAGCCAGGTCAGTTGCGCCGCCGTTAGGTTGGTGGTTAGGGGCTTCCAGATGGCCAGAGGGCCGATGTCTGCGTCTACGTAGTAGTTGTTGGCTCCGTTGCGCAGCCGCCCGACCTGAAAGTCAGCGACGTCGTCGCGGATACCACCGGCAGCCGCTGCCGTGTTGGGCACTCCTGCGTTGACATCGATGCCCAGGATGTTGGCTACGGGGTCGTGGTAGACGTGCACCATGCACCAGGTGTTGGCGGGGACGTTGCCGAAGTTGGTGGCAGTAACGCTCTGGTGGGCAGTGTTCGCGGTGTTTCGGGCGTAGAAGGTGAACCGGCTACCGTTGACTTCTAGTAGATACTCGTAATCAGTAGCGGCGGCGAAGCTCACGCCCTTGAACACGATGCCCTGGTTGTTTCCAGGTGCCGCCACCTTGGCCCACACAACGAGATCCCAATAGATGTCACCAACAGAAAGGGCGGCGCTATCGGCGTGCACCAAGTAGCGGGTATCGGCGGCCACGAACTTGGCGGCTTGAGAGGTATCACGCACGCCCCCAGACAGGCGTAGGGCGTGTCCTGCACCGAGGTGCCCCGCTAGGGGGCCATCCGGACTATAGGTGCCCGCGTCGTTTCGCGCCAGCGCCCGTAGCGTGCCTGGTGAACATCGGGCAGGCGCACTCGAATAGTCGCGCCCCTGTAGTGCCTCAACGCTCATCACGTCGCCGGTGATGTTGCAGTAGGGGTAGTGACACCACCAATAGAACGCGGCAAGGTCAACCTGGTCATCTTCCCAGTTAACCTCAACCAGATAATCAACATCCATTACGTCGTCACCAATCCCCTATATTTGCCGTGCCGGAAGGCGTCGGCGATGATCTTCTCGATGTCGCGCTCGCTGAGAATGCTGCCCTGCACGTGCATGTGGATGTGGGTATCCCCGCCGCCGCGCCCGCCCCCTACCATCACGTCACCCTCAGGAACGACGGTCTCCTTCGCGTGGACGTTCAACAGGCCCGCCTTTATAACGGACGCGCCGCCCTGGGCGCTAGGGATGCTGATGTTGGCGATAGCGCTTACTATGTCGACGAGGTAAGAGGGAAGACCATTGAGCCTATCGATTATGATATCCGCGCGGTTGCGGACGGCCTCGAGATAGAAGGCCACAACATCCTTGAGGGTGGATTGAACCGCCCCCAGCCCTGTAGCAACGCCGGTTGCCACCGTGCCCACCGCGCCGGTTACCTTGTCTGACATGCCGGTGACATCAACGTTGATACTCGTCTCGGCGTCCTTCAAGACCTTCTCTAGCGGCGCGAATATCCCCGTCTCTGCCCCAGGCACGAGGGCCTTGATCTCGTCCCATAGGGATAGGGCGGACGCCATCGCAGCGTCGGCGGCGCTCTTGTCGCCTCGGTCGATGGCTGCGAAGGCCTCTTCGATGCTCTTAATTATGTCATCGCCGCCACGGGCGTCCCAGGCTTCCTTGATAGCCGCGTTGATGCCCGTGTCTAGGGCGGTCTGGAGATCGGTGTAGGCCGTCTTCATGGTATCGAGAATGGTCTGATGGCGCTTCTGGGAGTCCTCGAGTTGTGCCATATACGCATCCAGTGTGAGGATGCTGCCGCCATATTCGTCTACCTTGGCCTTGGCTTCCTTCCAGCCAGCGACGATCTGATCAAAGGTGTATTCCTTAACGGGGTTGAACAGTTCTGCAAGTTGCTGTTTCAGAGGGTCTAGGGCCAGGTTCTCGCTTAGCTTTGCGTTCGAGGCCTTGAGGCGCAGCTCGTCCATGTCCCCATTGAGGGCCTTGATCTGGAGGTCGATCTCCTTGACGCCGTCGCTCCCCTCCTTCATACCCAGTTTCTTCAGCTCGAGGTTATTGATCTTGAGTTGGAGTTGATCCATCGAGCGGGCGAACCGCTCCTGGGTGTCTGAGAAGGCGTCCGTGCCCCTAAGCGATGCGTTCTGCCACCCGTTCATCGCGTCGGTGGCTGACTGTAGTTGCGTCTCTAGGTCGGCGTGCTGTTTCTGGGCAGCCTCTAGCGCCGTCCCCAGGCCCTCCAACACGTGCTCTTCGCCCTCGATGGCCCAGTTAAGCCGCCCCACACCCTCCTCGGCAGTAGCGATCATCTGGGCGCGCAGGGCCGCAAGGTCGGCGTCTAGGCCACGGAAGACCTCTTCTGCGGCCCCGCCGCCGGTATCGATTGGCGGTGCATTCGCGGGGATGGATATGTTAGCGACGTCCGCGCGGTTGAGCAGGAGTGCCGTGTCATTGTAGTAGGCAGCGCGCATCGCCAAAACCTGTCGCAGTCCGCTTTCCCACATACTCATGGCACCGGCCGAGTCAACGAGGTCGACCTTCAGGCCGCGCACCTGGTCAGCCCAGCCAGCGGTAGCGCCTGACGCGCTGTTGAGTGCGTCCTTGACTCTACTGATACCAGGCACCCAGTCAGGAATCTTGTTAACTACACTCGCAATGAATCCGAGCACGCCCGAAAACGCGTCTATGACCTTGGCTATGATCTCGATGATCGAGTTGACCGCGACCTGGGCAACTGTCTTCATCCCGTCCCAGATCGTCTTCCAGTTGGTGGCTAGAAGTTTGATGGCGACGCCCAGAGAGGCGAGCGCCACGATTGGGGCGAGGATCGGAGCGAGTATCAAGCCAAGGACGACTATCAGGGCCTTGAGTGGGACAGACGCATTGCGGAAGGCCTCGGTGATATCATCCCAGCGCTTAATGGCCAGGACAATGATGGCAATTACTGCGGCGATGGCAACGCCTGCCGCGATGAAGGGCCATGTTGCCGCAATCACACCGACTGCTGCGGTTCCGGCGGCAACGGCTAGGGCAATGAATGCCCCTACCAGGACGCCGCCGATGACAGCGGATGCGGCCATCGAGACATCCTTGTTCTTTTGTAGCACCTCGATCCACTCACCTAGCTTGTCGATGAGAGGTTGTAGGGTCTCCTTCGCCGTATTGAAGGCGCTCGTGATGCGGGGAATCCACGTATCCGCGAGTTCCTGCGCGGCGGGGATCAGTTTGTCGGCTACAAACGAGGCCAGGGCTGTCATGATGGGGAGGACGGCGTAGCCGATCGTCTCCTTCAACTCGCCCATCTTGATCTGGGAGCGCTCCATCGCGCCTGCGGTGGAGTCAGCGAATGCCGTCGCCTGACCGCCGAACTTCTGTTGGAGCATCCCGAAGAGTTCGGTCTCGGTCATGCCCTTCTTGGCCGCAATGCCATAGCGGGCCAGGACGCTAACGTTCTCATCGGTGACCTTGCCCAGTAGCCTGGAGGCTGTCACCAGGTCGATGTTTGCGCCACGGGAGAGGTCTTGCGCTAGGGCGAGCCGCTTCTGGGCCTCGGTTGCGCTGCCGGTCTGCGCCACCAGCATGGAAAGGGAGTCGCGTATCTGGTCGTCGCTGAAGGCCATGTCCTGACCGGCCTGGACTGCCTTATCCATCCAGCCGGTGAAGCCCGCAACGCCGCCCTCGGCGTTCTTGTAGGCCTGCTGAAGGCGCTGGACGGATGCCTGATCTTCCTTGGCGGCATCGGCAGCATCCATAAGGAAGCCGCCCAGTTTCATAATGCCCTGGGCTACGATGAAGCCGCCCGCGATCTTGGCAACGCCGCCTAGCGCAGAGCCCAGACCCTTGGCCTTGTTCTCCACGCCGCCTATAACAGAGGAGGCATCGTCCTTCCCCTTGATGTGGATCAGGACTTCGTTACCCATTCTTGTCCTCGGCTAGTCTCTCAATCGCCAGTAGACGTAGCATATCGCCGCGCTCGGCCAACACCTCGCTAGGGAGTTTGTGGAACCTATCGCATAGTCCTAGCACGAGGCGCGCCGTTATCACCTCTCCTGGCATCAACTCCGGCAGATTCAACTGCCGCCAGCGCTCTATTTCGCATCTAAAGGGGCAGGAACAGCGACCTGCGCCTCCATCCACCGCGTGATTATGTTGTTAATGATCGCCGGATACGCGCGCAGGAGGCCCTTATAGGTGGCTGGGATCGGCCCCTTGTCATCCTCCAGGTTCCAGTCAACCAGGAAGCCCGCCACAAAGCGGCAGAGCCCGTCGATGTCCTGGGATACCTGGAGCTTCTGCGCCTCGATGAAATGGCTCAGGGGGTGGTCAAGGGTGACCCGAACCTCTAGGCCGTCATACTCGTCTGCGAAGACCAACTTCGCTGTTCTCGGTGTCTGCTTAAATCCCATGTTGCCCCTCTCCCCTAATTCCCGATCCTGCCGCGCCACGTGCCCGATCCTGGGCGGTCAACGCGGCAGGTCGTATGGTTCTGCCTTCTTACACAAATGTTGGAACTGTGCCGTCTGCGAGCTTTCCTGTGGATGTCCAGGTGAGGGCACCATCTGCCCCTCTGGCCACGACATAGCTCGAGAACACGAGGTTCAACACTATGTGGTCTAGCGCGCAGCCGCCTGGATAGGTGACGGTTGTTTCGCGCGGATTGCCGACGCCGACGTCGCGAAATACCCTGTGGGATAGGTCGGGGTTGAACATGCCGGTCAAGGACAACTCGGCGTCCGCGAGTAGCAACAGCCGCTCGAGGGCCGCCTTGTCCAGGCCAGTCATGTCAAACTCGCCCTTACTGGTCTTGAGTGTGAAGTTATTGACGTCATTACTGATGTCTTTGGCCACACCCGCGCTGTTATCGACCTCTATCTGGGCGGGAATACCCGAAGATTTCGTCATCTAGCCCCTCCTTATGCGAAGGTCGGAAGCGTGCCGCTGGACAACTTGATGGTGGCAGTCCACGTAAGGCTGCCATCCGCGCCACGGTTTAGGCTGTAGTCGGAGGGCACTCCCTCAAATGCCAACGTCACCAGGCCAACGCCTGGCAGAACGATGGTCACCGTGCGCCCTACCTGGCCCGCCAGAATGCCCAGGTCTGCAAAGACCGTGTGCGAAAGGGCGGGGTTGTAGGTGCCGCTTAGGGACAGCTCTGCGTCCCCGAGCAGCAACAGGCGCTCAACGGCGCTCTTGTCGAGGCCCGTGATATCCTGTTCGCCACGCGACGTCTTGATGCCGCAACTGTTCACGTCGGGGCCGATGGCCACCGGCGCGCCCGCTGCGTTGTCGACGCTGATGGTCAGGCCAATACCACTAGTCTTCATATCTAATTCCTCCTATCCGCTTAGAGCGGAATTCCTCTTGTTGCCGACACTGCGAAAACAACGCTGGTCGGGTAGTTGCTAACCGTTACCGTCCGCACCTGCAGCCACAGTTTGGCGTGCGTCACGGTCTTGGTGATGCGCTGGGCCGTAGGGACGGCGGCGATATCGACGTTGGTGAAGGCCACCAACTCGGTGTAGGGGTCGCCCACCGCGTCGTCGTCGCTATGGAAGATCTTGACGGTGACGTCGTCGCCCGCCGCGCCCGCCATACTGAAAACGTGCAGGTAGAAAACGGTGGGGTCGTTGCTGGCGGGGGTGCCCGCGTAGCCTTGCAGTGTGCCGTCTAGCCCAGGCAGGGTCTCTGCAGCAACGCTGGTCTTCTTCCCTGCGGTCAGTGAGTAGCCCCATTCGAGGGCGTAACCGTTGCCCTTGATCACAATGGTCTGCCCGATCAGCGCCCCGTCCGCGCCGCGATCCAAGCCGTAGTTGCATTGCTTGCCCTGGATACTGGCCGTAACCGCGCCTAGCGTTGCCCCACGGAAGTAGGAAACCAGCGCATCGGTGTCAGGGAGGGTGTTGAAGAGGGCGTGTAGGCCAGGACTGACCGGATCGTAGTAGTTAGCAAAGCCAATCTCACCATCCGCCAGTAGGAGTTGGCGCTCCTCTGCGCTCTTGTCCAGGCCCGTTACAACCCACTCGGCGTAGGTCGTGCTGAGGTTCTGGACGGCACCGATGTCGCCGGACTGGTCGTATCCGCCGATGTATAGCTGATCGCCTAGCCCGCTAGTCTTCATGCTTCACCTCTTCCACGGCCTCGAAGTAGCCGCGCTCTATGCCCTCGGCGATGCGCGCCGTCTTGGGGGGCGTGAATTCGTCGCCCGCCTTGATATCTAGCCATCCCCTACCCGTCCGGTAGGACAGGTCTATCAGTGCCCGATACTTCATATCTATGTCCTCCAACCTGGCCAGAATGCCCCGCAAGTCCACGGCGGCCTGTTCTTCGGTTATGTCAGCGTCCATGTGTCGTTCATAATCAGCGGCAGGGTGATGTCGACGTTGCGATACATCACCTTGTCGATCTCCACGTAGCCAGCCACGGCCTTGAGGGGCGTGCCCAGCTCGCCGAAAACGTCTATGTTGCGGACGGTAGCGCCCAGCTTACAATCGCCCATCAGGGCGGTGAAGATCTTGTCTATAGCGTTGGCCAGGATCACGTCGATCTTCTCGGCGGGCTCCTGCAACATGTTTGTATAGATGCGGATGGTGTAGACGAACAAACCGCTCGCCGCGTTCAACCCGCTGGCCCCTGCCGCAGGGAAGATGGTGTTCAAGAACACCACCACGGTCAGGCCGCTGGCAGGCGCGCCCTTCGGCTCTACCCGCGCCACGTCCCTGAATATGCCCATCTTTTTGAGCATGGATGATACGTTCACTAGGGTGGTCTCTATACTCACTTCAGCCTCTTCGCGATGTCGATGTGGTTAGCGATGTCATGGATCTTGGCCTCTAGCCAGTCCCGCGTCTTGCGGAAGGCGTGGTAGCCCTTAAAGCGCGTTGCCGAGTTGCGAGAACTCTCGCCCTCCAGCCACGGCCCATAGACGCAACCGTTGTCGGTGATCTGGGCATGGAGGCTGCCCTCCCGCTTGCCCTGAACCTGCCGCCGGTAGTTGCCTTGTGACCCACCCTCCTTGGCGCTGATGCCCAGGTAGACGCCCGACGGACTGGGGCGCAGCATCTCATCTAGGTGCTGCTCGCCCGCCTCAATCGCGGCATCCAGGACATCATCGATGCCCTTTAGCACGCGCCCCTTGGCGTCCTTGAAGATGGGGCCGGACAACTCGACGTCAAACTTCACGGCCATCTAGATAGCCCTCGGCCCGCGTGTGCGCCCGTAGGCGTCCTTGGCCCGCTGGCGAACATCAGCTATTCCGCGTCCGGAGATCTCCTTGATGGCGTCACCTTGGCCCGCTGTCAGGGCGAAGTTGCCCTTCTCCTGCGTGAGGCCGTAGATTACCTCGGCCAGACACAACTCAGATATGAGGCCAGGCGGAACGTTCTTGGTGATAGCCGCCGCTATGTTGTGCGCCGCTGCCGTAGTGCCTACCGCTGCGCGCGACACCGTCAGCGTTCGCGGCGCGTAGACCACCGCGTTGTCCAGGTGGCCAGCCAGAACCGAGCCGTCATAGGCCCGCTTAACCGTTAGGATAGCGCCGCCGACGCCCTCCACCAGCATGCGCTCGGCGTCGATGGTGATGATTTCGCCCAGGCAAACCGCGCCCACTCCGTCGATTGTGATGGCTACAACTGCCTCATCAGCAGCGATGTGGGCACCCATGTTGACGGCGGTTGTGGTGGTCGATAGGGTCTTCTCGGTGACGATCATGCGCTCGGTGCCTATCAGGATCAGGTCGCCGACGCCTATCAGACTAGAATCAGTGACGTCGAGGGCTAGTTCTGTGCCGTCATCGGCCTCGGCCAGGGCACCTGCCGCTATGGAGTCCTCACAATAGCCCCAGCGCCCCGTAACCACTATGGCGTGCTGAAAGCCACTGCCCGCCTGAAATGCGGCGCTAGAGGTTAGGTCAACCTCAATGCGGTTGTAGGGCGGCCCGTAGTTGACGGGTTCCTTGTAGTAGTCGGCGGGCGCAATAGTGACGCCGCCGGATACCAGTAGGGTGACCTCTAGCAGGTCAGCGTTTAGCCAGTAGCGGTAGGCGGTAGGGGATTGTGAACTGGGGTAGTCATAATAGCGAACTGCCGTGAGGGGGTAGAACCAGCGATTGAGGGAGTCCTCTGCTTCACGAGATGCGGATTCTAGGAGACGGTCAATTGAGGGGTTGTGGTCAGGGCCGTTTATCTGTGCGGCACGCTTGACCTGTTCACGTGTGGTATACCAGAGTCCCATCGTTACCTCATGCTTTCTAGAGGAGTGAGGGACGGCGAATAGGGGGAACGTCTACCCGCCGTCGCTCCTTCCTGTCGGACTATCAAACTTGAGCCCACAGAATGGGCAGTGGAATTGACCTCTCGGCCCTTGCTCGACGGGCTCGCCGTCGTTGGGGCACGCCTCGATGCGCCGCGCCGCCTCTTGACGAGCGATATCGCGTGCCTCGTGGATGATGGAGAGGAACTGGTAGCTCATTAGAATATGCCTACCATCGGAACGGTTATCGTGTAGAGTTCGAGGACTTCGGCTGCAGTCAGGGCCTTACCGGTCAGGAACGGTAGGGCGATCCGCCCGTGGAATTCGTTGGTTGGCAGCGCGGTAACGCCGCTACAGGCGACGGTCAGCGGTGTAGCGCCTGGGATGATGTCGATGAACAGGCCGGTCTCAGTCAGAACGCTGGTAACCAGTGCGCCGTTGACATAAAGTTTGACGGTGGGGGTGACAAGAACGCCGTCGTAGGTGGCCACGACGTGCTGCATCTGACCCTGGGTAACCAGCGGGCCTACCGCGATCTCGCTAGCGTTCGCGGTGTCGTCGTAGAGTTCGAGGTTGAGTTTGCCAGCCGCGTCGATCCAGAATCGGAACTCGCGGTCGGTGCCTGCCACGTCATACTTGGCCACGATGGTGTTGTTGACGACGGTTGTAGGACGTATCCACGCGCCCACACTGAAGGGGGCCGCTGCGAACGAGTAGTCGCCGTGGTCAATGCCCGCCAGGTGGTGGTCGCCGGTCGGGTGGAAATGGTAGCTGTAGATGCCAAACGGTATGCCGTAGCCCAGGGCTACCGGCGAGAAGTCGTCGCTCAAGTCCTCTGCCGCGCCTGCGGTCTCGGAGGGGATGAGGTCACCCGCGCCGATGCACGTAACAAGTTCGCCCCAGCCCTCATAGAAGGGCCAGAACGACCGCTTGGTGACACCCAGAATCGTAAGGATGTCGTTGATTTTTGCTTCGTTGCCTGGGTTGTAGACGGTCATGTTAGGTCAAGTCCTGCCAGAATATGAGGTAGAACAGGCCGGTTGTGTCGCGTGCGTGAGCGACTACGGTGATGTTGGCCGCGTTCAGGGCGGGGGAGAAATCCTCCGGCTGACGGCACTCACCTATGACATAGGCAGCGCTGAGCATATAGACGGCGATGATGGCGTCTGTCTGCAGCATGCCCGTGACGGGGATGGTGGTGTCAGCGCCCTCATTTTGCCCAGCAACGATCTCGCACTTGACAAGGCCGGTCTGCGGCCAAATTGTAAACTGTCCCATGTGTGTTCTCCTTGGGCGGGTAGGGGGCCGGAATAGAATCCTAGCCCCCATCCCTATGTCAGTTACGCGTTCGAGTTGCGCAGGTTGCTAGGCTTGCGCTGGACGTTCAGGCCGGTGCGGATGGCCAACACGCCGCCCAACTGGGCGTTTGCGCCCACGTCAGTGATGTAGATGAAGGCCCAGTAGAATCCACCAGCGAAGTCCATGTCGGCTGCTTCGACGTGGTAGACCTGGATGCAGTCGGCCTCGGCGATGGTGGCGTCAACTGTAATCTCGCTCGCGGCCACCTGAGTGGTCTCCACCCAAAGCTCGGCACCGGTCAAGGCCACCGCGCCCTTCTTGGTGAAGAAGTGGGTGATGGTGTCCAAGTCCTTAGCGGTGCCACCGGAGGCAGCGTTGGCCTGTTGCACGTCAACCACAGGGTCTTGCCCTGCAGTGCCGATGCCCTTGTAGAGCACGAAGTCCACCGACTCGCAGTCCCTAAGAGACACACGCAAGCCGATGTTGTGGGCGTTGTCCTGCAAGTCCTTCGGGACGATACAGGCACAGAGGTCGTAATCAAGTCCTAGTCGTTCCATTTCGTTTTTCCTTCCCGTCCGCCAAGGGGTTTCAATGCCTCGGTGGGCCTAGACGCGGGCAGGGGTTTGATTGCCTACCCGCGCCGGATACGTTATTTCGTTGTTACGCTGCGAGCACTACAAAGGGGCTCAGCGCAGCGCCGCCGTTCGCGGGAGTAATGGAGGACTGAATCCAGCCACGCCCATCCACGCGCTCGACGATCTTGTACATGGTCTCGTCAGTCTGGAAGCGGATGTGCTCCGAGGAGCTAGCGGTCATGACTTGGCGGTCGCCGATGAGGTAGTAGCCGAAGTCATAGAACCCGATCTGACCCTGCGTGCCAAGCGCCGGAACGTTCTCGGTGAAGATCACGGGGCGGCCCAGGATGCTAACCGGAGGGCCAACCTGCCCGTTGTTCAGCCAGATTGCGCTGCCGCCCGCGCCCACGGCCAGGGCCATAGTTGCAAGCTGGGGGAACGTGTCGATGCTGGCAACCCAGACGCCACGGCCAAGGGAGGCCGGAAGCATACGGGTGTAGAGGCCAACGAGGTTCTGCCAGACGATGGTGTTGGCGGGCTGGGCTGCAACCTTGGCCACGACCACGACTGCGGGGCTATTCAGCGCGCCCTGGGGCTCGCCTACGCCTGTGCCGGTCAAGAAGGCCAGGTCTTCGAAGCTGGCAACAGCCTCGGGGAGTAGGGTGTTCACGAAGGTCGCGAAGGAGACAACGGAATCCTGCAGCAGTTCGTTAGGAACCACGCAAGCGGCTGTCAACTTCTTGGCCTCCAGAACGGTGCGGCCAAACCGCGCGTCGTTGAGCGCGATGGTGCCGGATTCGGGAGTCCAGTAGCAGATGACCCCGCCGTATCTGCTGCCCACGTTAGTGGTGGAGTCAATTGTGGGGATCGGCACCCGCAGGGAATCCATAGGGATCACGCGGGCGAGGGGCCGAACGACGGAGGTCTGGAGGCTCACGCGCAGGATTTCGCTGCGCAGGGTCTCGGGAACCAGGAAGCCACCAGCGTCAGGAACCTGCTCGCTGTAGGCCCGCAACTGAACGATGCGAGGGTCAATCTGTCCGCCCTGGAAGTTCTTATACCAGATGGACTTCAGGTAGTCGCCTGGGCCGTCATACAGGGCTTCGATCTTTGCGCCGAGCGCCCTGGGGTTGAAGGCGGTGCTCTTGCCGGTGTCCTCGCGGATTACCAGGCTAGGGCGCTTCACGCCTTCCTCCTTGAGCCATTCGCTCAGGGTCTTCTGCGTCTGCTCGGCCACCTGGTCGGCGATGTCGCTCGTCTTCAGGGTGGACTTGGCGTAGGCGTGAATGGTGTCCTTGAACTCCTCGGGGGTCAGGCCCTCGAGGTTCTTGATGTCTCCCACAAACTCCGCGAGTTCCTCGGGAGTCTCAGGGATAGCGAACTTCTTCTTCATTAGGTCAATACCTCCATCAGAGTGAGACTAGCGGCCTGCCGAAAGGCCTCGGCCTTATCGAATTCAACCGGCGGCTCGGCATCCGCCTCCTCTTGCTCTTCTGATTCCGGTTCCGGTTCAACGACCGGAGGGTGCTTGAACTTGCTCAGGTCGAACGTGTTGCGGATACCGGACGGCTTGCCTACCTCATCGGCTAGGCCAGCGGCAACCGCTTGCTCGTCCGTATACCAAGTTTCGGCCTTCATGCGGTTGCGCCAGGTAGACGTTTTGCTACCGGCAACGCGCTCCTGATAGACGCTCGCGATCTGGTCGCTAACAACGTCGAGGCGCTCGGCCATCTTGGTCATGTCCTCGCTGGTGCCTACGGCCATACCGAAGGCGTCGTGGATCATCATTGAGGAGTGGCGGGCCATGATGACGCGGTCACCCGCCATGGCGATCACGGTCGCGATGGATGCGGCCAGGGCATCAACGTAGACGGTGACCTCGGCAGCATGCTCTTTGAGCGCGCTGTAGATGGCCAGGCCGTCGAATACATCCCCACCAGGGGAGTTGATATGTAGGTTGAGTTTGCCCGCAGTGATACCCTGCAAGTCCTTAATGAAGGCTCCTGCAGTGATGCCGAACGCGCCGATCTCGTCATAGACGAAAACGTCTGCGGACTCATCCGCAAGGTTCTTGATCGAATACCAGGTTGGTCGTTCCATATCTACCTTCTAGTTTAGGGGGTCATCCCGACTTTTCTGAGGGAGTTTCGCACGCGCGGGGCATCCCTGGATGGTGCCGTCCAGGCGTGCAAGGGTGGTGTTGACGTTCTCGAGCGTGTTGGTGAGGTGGGCTAGGTGATTCGAGACTAGGATGCTGCCCGCGTCAATCAACCGGCGCGCTAGTTTGTAGATGCCATAACCGAACGCGAGTAGGACGCCTACCGCGCCGCCTTGGATGAGGATCTGGATGATGTCTGGGGTAATGCTAACCATGGAAATACCTCACGTTGCACTCGCAGTTTGGGTGGGCAGGTATGGTGTCGTCGCCGGATGAGAACGTGTCATCGATCCCGATGTCGCCGTCGCCCTCGTTGCCGTCGCAGATATCACATCCGCTGCCCTGGGTTATCCATCGCTTCATGTTGCGCCCGCTACTGATTGCCGCGTCATGGCTACCCTGTCCGTGGGCAATGGCGGTCTCTGTCCTGGCAGTTATCGAGGCGCGTTCCTTACTGAAGGCATTGCTCTGTCGGATCGCCTTCTTCAGATCGCCCAGGCCCAAGCCCTTCTCGATGGCGTCGGCAACCGCGCCCTTGACGTTGTTGCGGGTTGTTGCCGCCATAGACAGGTCGCCATCTAGCTTGAGTAGATCGCCCGCATGCGTCTCGGCGAATTTGACGGCTAGTTTGTGAGCCTCTGTGCGCGCCAGGGAGGGGTCAACGGCGATGGCCGCTGCCTCAAATGCCGCCGTTAGCGCGGCCTCCACGTCCTCGTGGTAGGAGTCAAACCAGTCGTCGTAGGGGGGGATGGTCACTAAAGGTCGTCCTCGTCGATGGCGTCTAGTGTCTTGTGGAGTTCGGTGTCCAAGATGGACTCGAACAAGCGCCTCATGCGGTTCTCGTTTATCTTCCTGGGGGCAGCCTTTGCCTGAAACCCTGCGGGTGCTGGGGCCTCCGGCTTGCCAGCGAACGTGATGGCGGGCAGGCCTAGTGCGTCAAGAACCGCAGCAGGGTCAAACCCTGCGTCGATCAACATCTTGGCTGCGTTGACCTTGGCGGTGAACTCCGCGGTGTCCTGAACGCGATCGGCAGGGGTGGGGGCATCGAAATCGAACTCTAGCCCCGCGCCGGACGTGCCATAGAGGGGCAGTAGCTTCTCGTTGAGGGCGCGCTTGATACGGTTGAGGCGCGGATCAATCAGCCAGCGCGCAAAGACAACCTCGGCTGCCTCGGCGTTGGCGCGGTTGACATCATCGGTTGCGCCCAGGAGGGGCTTGGGGAAGCCGAACGCCTCGCGGATGATCTCGCGGTTGAGGTGGCGCATGGCCTCAAACTGCATATCACGCTGTGTAAACTTCCTGTCTACCCAGGTCGCCCGCTCTAGGATGGCCACGCGATGGGCGTTTGCCACGCCCTGATGCTGCTCCGCCCAGCGGTCACGCATCTCCTCAAACTCGGCATCGGTTAGGTGCCCGTCGACCTGGATGATGCCAGCGGGCTCGGCGCTGTTGAGAAAGAAGTTGCGATTCCAAGCGGCTGAGTAGCGCTCGGCGTCGATGTCTGTGAGGATGCTCTGCACCGGCCCCAGGCCACGATAGGGGTCTAGGGGGTTAGGGCGCTTGAGCTGAATGACCTCGCCGGTCGACCAGGGCATGTCGGGGTTGCCAGGGCACTTGTAGACCCATCCCGCGATGAATAGGTCGGGGTCGGGAATGGGCGTTACACGATCAGGACGGATAGGCCATAGCTCTTGGGGCGGGCCGAAGCCCGACTTGCTGTAGCCCAGATACCAGATAGCCTCGCCTACGAGGTCGAGGTGCTGTTGGAATGTCTCGATGAATTCGTGCTGGTCATAGAAGGGGTTGGGCTTGTTCCATAGGTCTAGCGCGGGGTGGACAAAGACCTCGGTGCGATCCTGTCCTGGCTTGGCGCTCTTGTAGAGGTGCCAGTCGGCGCTTGCTGTGGCCTCGGTTAGCTTGTCAACGATGGCAAAGATCGTGCCTACCGAGCCGTAGGTGCGCATCAGGGCCTCGGTGTTGTTGCCAAACAGCCCGCTGATCGCGCGGACGCCGCGCCCCACATAGGGCGGGCCTTGATTGGAGATAGCAGTGCGAAGGAAGGACTTCATACGTGAGTTCAGTGTAAGCGCTAAGGGCTAGTTCACGAAGATGAAACCGCCCAGCCGACGGTCAGGCAGGCGACTCCGGTAGCGGCTAGGGCAGGGGCCAGGCCAAACGCGATCCCGATGGACATCACGATGAGTCCAAAGCCCATGATGTCTAGCAATCGGGGCGTCCACTCGGCCCGAAACTGTCTGAGTATTTTCTTAAGTAGCATCATGCGCCGCCTTTTCTATATGCTCGCCCGTGTTGGCCGCCGTGTCGCCAGAGGATCGGCGTGGCGCGTTAGGTGCCGACCGCACTACCGCAGGGTGTGTGGCGGTGCCGGACGCTATCAGCACCTTGAACTGGTCAGGCGATACCACGAACGTCTTGGGCTCCTTGCACACCGCGCACTGGCCGGTGATCGGGATACCAGGCGGCACTACATATTCCGTGCTGTGCCGCAAGTTCCTCATCGCGTGTGACTTATGGCAGGTGAAACAGTAGCTTGTCATTACATCCACCTCACTCTTGGCGCGCCGCCCTCACGGAAGTGGTGGTTGGCCAGGGCCAGGGCGCATACCTTGTCATCGTTCAGCCCTTCCGGCGCGCTGTAGCGGACACCGGTGCGGGTGTATTCGTATTCAAAGGATTCCAACTCGCTCACAACGTCCTCGGGGAAGCGGATCGCGCGCTGGCTGATGACCAGGGCCAGCTCCTCCATGATCTGTTGCTTGCTTTGACTGGTGAAGTTGAAGCCCTCGTAGTTGCCGCCGCCGCGTTGAAGTTCCTCAACGATGGGGTCGCCTACCCCTGTAGCGTCAACGAGCGCCGCTGTGTTGCCCGTCAGCCAGCGGATACGTTGAACCTGGAGCGACCATGGCGCTTGGAATCTATCGAACCCACAAACGGCACGTGTTGCGTTTAGTGCGATCCCGACCGTCCAGTCTGATCCTGCCCTCTTGCCGCGCGCTAAGTCCCAGCCGATCGCAACAGCAGGAGGCGCTCCAAGAGGTGCGACACAATCAGCGATTGCTCGGATATCGAACGGGCAACTGCCATCTTCAGTGGCAATGGCAAGGTAGAGTTCCTCGAAGACAGCCTTCGGCAATGCCAGGCGAGCATCCTCGACCTCCGCCGCCGCAAGTATCCCGCCCTCGATGGCGTCATGGGCCGTGAGTTTCGCATAGTGATATCCCTCCTCTCCGCCCTCCGCCTTGCGTGCTAGGCGATAGGCCCAGTTCTTGCGCCCGTGGACGTTGCCTATGATCCTCACCGGCCCCTGGGTGGCCGTCAGGGTTGAGCGAACAGCGTGCCATGCCTCTTCCTTCATGCGGGTCGCCTCGTCCAGCACAGCCGCCCACACATCCTCGCCGTAGAGGTTGTCCGGTATCTCGGCGGTCTTGAACCAGATGACCGTGCCGTTCAGGAGGGTGAGGGTCAGTTCACTCTCGTTGGCGACATAGAGGCTCTTGGGGAGTCCTGCCTTTGCGCGCCGGAAGGCAATCTTGGCCTGGCTGTAGACGGGCGCTACCCACCACACGATGTGCCGATCGTGTGCGAAGGCCTGCTCCAGCAACCACGCCAGACAGCCCACAGTCTTGCCTGACTTAGTTGACGCCTCAACGACTGCGTAGCGCTCGGGGGCGAAGATGGCTGCAGATTGCTTAGGGTAAAGGTGGGGACGGTGGTAGGTGATGGTTGTGGTCATGCCTAGTCAACGCCATCACCCTCTTCCACCTGGTCGGGGATGCCGATCTTGAAGGTGAAATCTCGTGTAGCTATCTCTAGCAGCGCCTGGCTCGGGTCGTCGCTATACTTGGCAACCCATTCAGCAGCGCGGACATCGCCCACCTTGGCCAGGGCTAGCATCTTGTTGATGACGGCCTGCTTTTCTGTCTCCGCCGTTTCCCGTAGGAGTTGCCTGATTGACTTGCCAGGCGGATGGCCGCCCTTCGGGTTGCCGGATTGCCCTGGCTTAAATCGTGTTGCTGGTGATGGGTTGGGGTTGCTCATTTCCTGCCTGTTCCTGCCATTCCAATATCAACTCGAGGACGCCGCTCATGCCATATGCCGTGTAGTGCCCCTCGACGATGCGTGCACTGTCGGGGATGATTACGCCTGGATACTCGTTAAGGCGGGCGGGGGTGAAGTGGCCCTTCAGGATGTCCAGAAGGAGTGGGGTTCCTATGCGTAGGGTTTGTTTCATTACTCTTCTCCCCGCCGTGGCTCGTAGATCTCGGCCTTCATCCCGTTTGCCAGGGTCTCCGACTTGCCGGTAGGGTAGAACGTCACCCTGATCATCGTGTGCCGTATGGAATAGCCGCGCGGATCAACGATGTGAAACTCGCCCCAGGGGTGGTCAAACCAGCGCCCCTCATACTCGGCGAGTCCAGGCGGGCAGTTGCGTAGGACTATGGGGTATCTCATTATTCCTCTTCCTCTATTTCCACCGCGCGATTAGCAGGTGCTTCAGGTCAGTGGTGACGTGGGACGTGGACGATGAGGTGACACTCATCAAGCCAGGGTCTTCGTGGGCCATGCCCAGGCAATGGCCAAACTCATGATTGACTACCCACGTCCGCCCCTCAGGAATGTTCTTCTCCCATTTCGCCGTATCGAGCGTAATGACGCAGGTAGGCGTCAGCGCCCCGTAGTGCTTCGTCCAGTTCCAATTCGCGCCGTCGCCGTAGTTGGTTACTCCTTGATATGGCGGCGTTGCCCCCAGGCGGAACGTAACGGTTGAATTCTGGCAGTCCGCTATTAGCTTGATGCCCAGGCGACGCAGGGGCGATTTCCAGCCTAGCGGATCGCGCAAGGCCGCCTTGATATCGCTACCGTGCGTGACGCCGGTTAGGCAGTAGCGGATCTCTGTCTTGTTGACTAGGTTCACTAGGGGGATGGCTGGGCAGTATTTCGCCGTGCAATGCCCCGTCCAGGGGCTCGCCGCGTAGGTTGCCCCACAAACGGCCAGCAAAGCCGTTGCCCCTAGAGCCAGTGCTACCATCAATTTCTTCATTTCTAGTTCCCCCTTTCACCTGTCATGACGATCCGGCGCGGGCGAGTGTAGCATGGTAGGAAATCTTTCCTCTCGCCCCTGGTGGTAGGGAAAGTGTCCCCTCGATGGTCAGCTCGCCGTCCGGTTCAACCCAGACGCGCCCTACAAGGTGATCAACGTCGTCCCATGCCGCGTCGCCCTCACCGAGCGATTCTCGTCCGGCGGCGCAATCGCGGAGGAATGCTGCGAACAAACGAAAGACCTCACCGTCAGCGGGGTGTTCCTCTTGCGCCCGCAACTCGACCATCGCCTTGCTGCGGTCGGCATCGATGCGCGACAGGCGCGTAGTGGCCTCGTCGTGGGTGATGGTGCCGTCCACCCGCAGATCGATCAGCCGTTGGCGTTCCGCCGTCAACCTAACCACTCGGGCCTCAAGTTGGGCCTCTTCCTTGCCGCCGTTGCTAACCCGATCGGCGACCCATTCGAAGTCCTCTGCGCTGGCCAGTAGGTAGTTAGGGTCGCCCATGACCGCAGTTGCCCACGTCCTAACGCGCCCCTCTAGGTCTGTCGCCTGCCAGCAAGTCTTGGCCGTGTGGGCGGGCACCGTGTCTCGATACCGCTTCAGGCCGCCGCATGAGTAGACGGCGCGCCCCCTACTTTTTGTGTCCACGTAGAATAGATGGCCGCACGTCCGGCAGAATACGCGCCCCTTAAGTAGGTATGGGTGCTTGGGCCGTGGGCCGCTATAGGCCTTGCGCGCTGTCAGAGCCGCCTGCGCCGCGTCGAACGTTTCGCGGTCAACGATGGCCGGACAGACCATAGGCAGATCCCCGTAGTGTGACTCGCCAACATAGCGGCGGTTAGTCAGGATGCGGTGGATAGTCGCCGTATGCCAATCGCGCGCCGGTTTCGGCCCATTACTTGGTGGGGGAATACGCAGGTTTCGTAACCGGTTACAAACGTCTTGGAGCCCGTCCCCCGCAATGCACCAGGCAAAGACGCGGTGGATGATTTCGGCTTCCCAGGCGCTCGGCGTCAGGTTGATCCCGTCGCGCCGGTAGCCATAGGGGATCTGGTTGCACATGTAGGCTCCCTGCCTCACCTTGCGTTGGCGTCCCTGCTTCATCCGGCGGGCGATCAGCGCCCGCTCTAGCTCTGCCACGGCCAGGAAGACCTGGAAGGTGAAACGGCCTTCTGGTGTGTCATCGAAGGACTGGCTCACGAATTCGACTGCGATTGTCAGGCGCTTGAACTCGCGTGTGGCCAGCAACGCCTCGGTTATGTCACGCCCCAGACGAT
>Ga0315284_10003492_pt1 | contig 22370 bp, 27 predicted proteins | sample YL17G09_16_MG_FD_203696 | JGI IMG/M metagenome (GOLD analysis project Ga0315284, IMG submission 203696) | Sediment microbial communities from Yellowstone Lake, YNP, Wyoming, USA - YL17G09_16 | ecosystem: Environmental > Aquatic > Freshwater > Lake > Sediment | place: USA: Wyoming | collected... | reverse complement strand
TGTAATATAATTCAAATTCTCATTACCATAAGAATTAATTTGAATATTTTGTTGATGAACACTTTGGTCCAAATGTTGATTAATATTATAAGAATATGTATTTCCAATTTTCTTTGTTAATTCAATAATTTGTTTTTCCAAATGGTCAATATGTTCTTTATAAATTTTTTCTTTTTCCTCGATAATATGAGATGCTTTGCTCGCCATAATACATTTTTTGAGATGTTTATTGAGATTAAATTTTGCGGAATATTTTTTTTCACAATAAGGACAACATATATTCTTTTTACTCTCATCTTCTTCTGTTATTGGTACAATAAGTATGCATTGTTTTTTCGTATCATTTATATGACGTTCATAGTTATATTTTCTATCAAATATTTTACCACATCTTTTACAATTATATTGAGTCATTATTGGGTATTACTTATATATAATTTTTTAATTTACTCTAAATTACTCAAAATATTCCCAAAAAACTCATTTTTTGGAATAATTCTTTTAATTTATTCCAAAAAATATTTTACTCAAAAACTTATTTTTTTACAATATTTATTGTAATCTGTAAAATGCAAAATGCATTTCATGTGAAAATATTTTTGCGCATTTGGAATATTTTGGAATCAAAAGGAATATTTACTAAAATAAATGAGCAATTCAATAAAAAAGCTCGATTTTTGCACACCATATTACCATAATATTTTAAGGAGCCCAGCTCTAAGTTTTTAAAATATGGTAGTAATATTACCTTATTTTGAAATATTTTCTCAAAAATTAAGTATATAAAATTATGAAAATTGGTATCAACTTACCATGTTACCATAATTTGTTTTATAATATTTTATAATAATCTGAAATATGGTATCATATATACCATATTTTATGCTATTACCATGCATTACCATGACATTTTTCTCCATAATTTTCTGAAAAGTATGGTAGTAAATGGTAATGAGCAAAAATCAGGTGGTAAAAAATTGTTAAAAACATGGTAGTAATTTATGGTAATAAAAAACATTTTTGCGATGGAATATTGCAATTATGGTAATAAATGGTAGTATTTTTAGTAATATTTGTTATGGAGGATATTTTTTTGCATTTTTACATTTTTTTAGAAAAAAAAGGAGATAGTGAAATGTACAATGAAATATTTGGATTTTTCTATTAATAAAATCATTAAAATTTCCAAAAAATTTATTACCATTTATCGTAAGGAATTTTATTTTTACAAAAAAAGCCAGTTTTTCATGGTGTCATTTTTTAGGGTATGGTAATAGGGTAAAAAAGTTTCATTACCATGATTTATGGTATGGTAATGATTTTTTCTTGAAACTTTTTTCATGAAAAAAGTGCTCCAGGTGTCCGCCCAGGTTCAAAATGTTTATTAATGAATATACTGATGAATGCATTTTCAAAGTAGCATCTTGGTGGAAATACTGATGGATGATGAAACGTCATTTTACTACCATAATGCTACCATATTACCATAATGGTATAAAAAATGGGGAAAAAATTATGAAAACATTTTATTTTTTGAAATTTTGGTAGTATTATGGTATTTCAAAAAAATGGGGTTACCATAATACTACCATAATGACGTTTTTTTAAGAAATTTTTATGGAAAAAAAAACGTCATTATACCAGACATGGTATAAAATGCCTAAAAAGAGCAGTAGACCAGTATTTTGTTTATGAAATGCTAAATCGATGCAATTATTTCATCATTTTTTACTGATACTATTACCATAGTACCATAGAAATTTTTTTCAGTTGCCAAGTGGAATGGTATTACAATACCATTTTTTACTGAAAATTGAACTTTTTAGGGGTGTTTTATTTTATGGTAGTAATCAGCAGTCATTGGATAACTTTTTTAAAGTGTTATTATTACAATTATTGACCATAATATGATTGATATTATTTATTATTTAAATAAAGAACAAAATGGGTAAAAATGGGAAGTCCAAAAAAACTTAAAAAAGACGATGCATTACCATAAATCATGGTAATACATGTTTTCGTGATTTTAGCCTTCTTACCATACTTGAAAAAAAAAAAATAGTTTGGGGGGGGTATTTTTCATGATTTTCCAATGGTTGTCTAGAAATAATAATATATAAAAAAAATATTTTTTTTGCCGGCTACGATGAACTTCGACACAAAAAAAATTATTGATTTTTTAAAAAATGCAAAAATAAGCGGATTCTAGGTTCATGTTGTTGTTATTAGTATTTATTGATTATTATTTTTAAAAAATAAATAAAATAAACAATATAACTGATAAAAATATAGAGAATGAAATCCTTAAAAAAAGTTCAAAATGCCTTCATGTATGGTAGTGTTATGGTATTAAAAGGTTAAGGAAAATGAAATTTTTTACTACCATTAAATATTTTTTTATGGTAGATCAGTCTCTCCAAAAACAGCAATAATTTGAAAAAAAGGTAAAAAAAACGAAAAAGTCGGTTGATGACTGGCGTCGAAAATATTCTATGGTAATAAACGACTTATAAGCTTCTTTGACAATTTATGGTAGCTTATGCTAGTGTTTTCCATATTTGGGTATTATGAATGCATGGTAATAACCACCATTTTGATGATAGGGAGAAGTTTTTTCCATTTTTTTTTATGGTAAGGACTATCATAAAAAATGCCTTTTTTTATGAAAAAAATGACAAAAAATAGAAAAAATGGAAAAATTTTTATGGTAGTGATCGAAAAATCATTTGCATTATGGTAGTCGAGAAGGTAATAAAAAGGTAATAGAGTTTTTTAAAAATTTTTATGAAAAGTAAGGTGATGGTTGTTACGACCATGTTTTGCTACCATACACCTTTTTTTTACCAAAAAATAGGATGGTAGTAAGGTAATCATTTTCGCCATGGTACTAGAGAAGCAAACGTTTTTTTTCAAAAACATGGTCGTGTATCGTAATAAAGGTGACCTTGGGATTTTTTAGACCCCACCATCGTGTACCATAGCCCCTACCATAGACTTTTTTGGAGGCAAAAAACGTGGTAGCCCTCGTAATAAAAATGGGAAATCCAACCATGTATTTTCCGCTCATGGTGGGGGATGGTAGCGATATTACCACAATTTTAGAATAATTGGAAATATGGAGTCTAGCATAAATATGGTAACAAGGGAAGTTTTCACATTTTTTCGATTTTTATACCATACCCCTTACCATGAAGAAGCTAAAAAAATCGCGTTTAGTACCATATGGTAATAAAATACGACCATAATTTTTAGGTTTTTTATGTAAAAAACAGTTTTTAAAAAATGGTAGGATTTTGATTACCATGATTTTTACTATCATAAAAAATACGTGTTTTTTGACTTTCCTAGCATATTATGGTTATCACCATTTTTTCTAAAAAAATGTATTACCATAATCCTTTGAACCTAGAGATTTTTCCATTTTTCTAGGTTTTTTTTCAGAAATAAAAAAACATGGTCTCATTTCTTACCATCACCTTAAAAAATGATTTTTTGCGGTATTACGATAGCGGTAAGACGTTTTTTTGCCTTTTTAAAAGTCATGAAAACGGTCCTAAAATGGGACCAAAATGCAAAAAAATGGAAAAAACAGGACTAAATTTTGAACCTAGAGCGCAACCAAAATCCAAAAAATGGTAGTTTTTCGTTTATTGTTGATGGCGCATTGGATTTTGTTTTTAAAAAAACCAATTTGACCCTAGAGCGGAAGGCAGTACTTTACTGATGAACTGAATAAATTGCAAAAAATACACCATCAGTAATGAAAAAAATGAAATTAGGGTAATTTTAAAAAATATGCCATCAATTGATATTCGTATTTTTTTGAAAAAGATGAAAATAGGTCTGTAAGCGATCAATATAACTAAAAACATAAAATGCATTATCAGTAAAAAAATTTATGAAAAATGATGATTGCTAGATTTTGGAAAAAAGGAAAATTTTAAATAAGAATGAATAGAGTAACTCATAAAATATATCCTATTTTTATTACAATTAAAATTTCAAAAAAAATACAATGAAACTCGTTGAAAAAAATAGACATATTATTTTCCATTTACGATAAAAGGGAAAATTCAACAAATTTCTGAAAAAATGATAATAAAAGAATTTCCAAACCAACATATGTATATAAATATAGATCATATAAATAATAAGCAACAATTATTGTATAAATAACCAACAAACACATCTATCACCTATTAGCTCATTTCTAGCTTATTGAATCTTAGTTCTTTAAGAAAAAGTTATCTATTTATAAATTATAATGACAATTTTTTCTTTAGGAAACGCATGTGATTTAGAACAATTTACCATGAATACAAAATTGGAGAATTTTGATATGCCACAAATGAATTCTCCAGTCATGCCAATGCCAACTGACCCCCCATTTGGTAATACAAAATATCAATGGAAAAGTGACAGCGCTGCTACCAGAGATATGACTACAAGGATGTCTTTAGGTGGTAATAATCAAGCATCATATCAGCCTGAAGTTGATCAATATAGTCGAGAGTTTGGGTCATTCCAGAGTTTTGGGAATGACTATTGGGGCAATAATACCACAAATTATGAATATGATAATAAATTATTGAATGCTCCAAATAATATGCAAAATATGCAAGCTGAACCTGGTATGAGACAACAAAATGTGTATATGCCACCAATGAGGACTGAAAATATGGAGAAAAAACCAGTTGAAGTTATAAAAAAGAAGATTGTTGAAATAGTAAATCTTCCAGAGTTTCCAAAAGATAAAATGAAGAGTGACCAAAAAAATGTATGGATTGCATTAATTATATTATTTATTGTTGTTGGTTTCATTGTTTTACATAAATCAAAAATGTTGTAAAAAAACTGATGGTAAAAAGAATAAATTTTTTATGAACTTCCCGTGAATTTACGCAATGTCTTCATTTTCAGCGAATTCAGCTGCTCACGCCGCTCACGCCGCTCAAGATGATCACTCTGACCCATTGACTTTTACAGTCCATGGATCAAACCCAAGCTCAACCTCAAGCAAACCATCTACACAAATAATGTTGTCAGTACTTGTTACAACGATTGCAATTGTGTTGTCATGCTTTGACAATTCTGGCTCAATGTACATGTGGGCTGGATTTTTGGAAGGTGCTATTCAAGAAGACTCTAAAAAGACTCGTCTTTTTGGACACTTCTCTCACATCGCCTCTCACACTCAATCTTTGCCTCCATCTGGTTTAACGGATCTAACGATACCTTTCGAAAGAATCCATACAGCCGTTGATGAAGCTGTCCAAACTCTTTTGGACAAGTTACTTATCCAAATCATCAGTGATGGTGGTCACAACTGGACTGAAATGAAGGACATGCTCATGAAATCTTTTTACGCGCTGAAATATGCACGTGAAAAGAACGTCACTCTTGTCTTTACAATCATTATGGTTGGCGACTATATTCGCTGCAACTGCTGGGTGTCTATTCTGGCATTATTTTGCAAGATGATGGGGCACCAGTGTCACATTGTCTACAAACGTACTAGAGACACTATCGCCAAAATCAACGAAGCAAAAGATGGTAGCACCTCCTGTACTGAAGTACCAGATGACAAGTGCATGAATGGAAACAATCCGTTTCGAACATTTGTAAAGGACGATAATTTTTTCGATCTTTCCGAATGTAAAACGGCATGGTGCTATGCTTATGCATTCTTAAAGTCGTCTGAATGCAATGGATTGCCAAAAGAAATTCGCGCGAGTGTCGAAGCTTTCTGGAAGACAACTCTTTCAGCCTATGATGCACCAAGTGAGAAACCAGCGGTTGTATTCACTTACCCCGCCAAACCGACCTCTCTTGAAGAACTGAAAACCATGATCGCTCGTTATTTTACAGCCCCTCCCCGAATTCTAGTTGATTCAAAGATTGGTATGCAATCGCTTGCGGACTATTTCTCAGTCAAACTTGCCGAGTCCGGATCATTATTCCTCTCATTTGAAGAAATGGTTGCAACATCTTGCCATGAAAAATGGCTCAACACCAGACTGGTTTCAGCAATGCTTCCATATGATGAGATGACCGCTGCATCAATGTCTAATCCCATTATCGCAAAATTTCTTGAGAAGCTTGTTAATCTTTCTACAATTAACGTACAATTTTACAATGCCGTCAACGAGTTTATCATAGTCTATTTTGCCAAACTACATACAATTGAAGCGGTCTCAATCATCGAATCCCGAATGGTTTATTCCACAAACTTTTACATTGCCATGATCGATCTGATCAAATCAAAACGAGCCTTTTTCCCACGGATGACAATTGGTTCATCGAAGAGAGAACAAGATGCGTATGCCAAATTTCTCACAGGAATCAACACGTACTGCATGGTCTCTCCAATGAAACAAGAAGATGAAACTGGGGGACTCAAACATCCGATCCATCTGATTTTACACAACCTTTTTTGCCAAACAGTCAATGCTGGTATCACTGGTTGTGATAAATTAAACACTATCAAGATTGCTCTACAATTTGATTGTCCAAATGGCTTTTTGGAGAACCTTAAAAAATTAGATACTATCAAACGCTATTTGAAAACTTTGTATGAGAATATTCTGAAAGATCACAAATTGCCAGCAGGAATTCCTCAAAGCACCGAAGTCGCCAAGTATCAGAATTTGCATTCTGCCTTTATGATGGAGATTCTAATTCTCCTGAACATGATGAATGGTGATCAGAACTTTCAAAAGTTTTGTGAATCTTTCAAAGACATGCATGCCAAGATGAAATGCGGAGGCGATCCGGATTGCAACCCCGAACGCAACTGGAAGACTGGTATGGAATGTCAAAATCCCGTCTATCTTGCATTTGCAGTTGTTCTTGCAATGCACCCTGATGATTTTGAAGATTACATTGGCACACACCCTGAACACCAACTCAAACAAGTCATGATTACTGGCGTACGCCAAGTGACTGAGAGATGCCCAACTTGTGTTGGAAAAACGCAAACTGTCCAAAAGTATGTTGTTGAACCACTACTCGACTGGCGTGACAGACCTGTTTTTGACTGGATGGGAAGACCCACAACACGCGAAAAAATTTTGTCTGCACATAACCAACATATGTATCGCGAAGAGATCATCAAAACAAGAACCATCAGCACTGGAGTTGATATCAAAGATGTCCCTAAATGCGCAGATTGTGTCAAGAAAGTCCCCTATGAATTTCCAGTATTTACCGATGATCTCTTATCGAATATCCACTTCATTCACTGGCTGACTACATGCATGTCCATGCGAAACCTTGACAAACTCATCACTGTTATGAAGGATGGAAAACCAACTGGTGAAGCCGACTCTCCCTTGACCGAGATTTACAAGATTTTCCAGAAAGGAGAAGTCAAATACAACTACCAAGTTGTTTATTTCCTTCGCAAAGCTTTTCGTGAAACTGAATATGTCATGTCGACATTCGAGGAGCTAATTGAAGTCATCGAAAATCCGGCTACCAAAGCTTATTTTTTCGTTGATCCCTTCAAATTTGACGCAGGCTATTCCTGGGGTATGATCCAACACATGAAAGACATGCTTCCAATTGAAATGACAAAGGGTGCCGTCCAATGGATGAAAGTCCTTGCAAAGTATTCAGAACATTTCAAAAAGGTTCGCATACAGATTGCAAAAATTCATGCAGTTGCACCTATCCATACTCATGGGATGACAGTACATTGCAATGTCTGTGGATTTCGCGTCAAAGAGCCTACGATTTCAGATCACGAGGCAGCGACGTTGAGCATTAAGCTTCCATATGGTCTGCTTACATTGTTCGCAATTTTGCAATCAAACGGAAAGCTCGTCCTTGGCACTATCAATGATGCGATTGATAAACGCAAGACATCCAAGAAATTTCAGGATAACTACCAGGACTTCATTATGAGTTTCCAAAGAGGCGCATTTCTTGAAAAATGGTACGAGTTTGGAAGCCAAAAACGATCAATTTGTTCAATCATGGAGTATCGTGCATCCACACATTATTTCATGCTTGCAATCCAATTGCAAGAAGGTACTACGATAATTTGCCGCTTCTCTTCAACCGGTGAATTGCTCAAGGTATTCAATCTCGACGACATTACATTCAAACGTGATGATCTGAGTGACTACCCCGCGAGCTTTGTGCAAATGATCGAATCTGGTGTTCGAGCTCTTTTGAGAGAATAACCAACCAATGGATTTTTCCAAAAATAAAGTTTCAAAATAACTTTTCAAAAATTATAATTTTTTTCCAAATTAGAGTTCTTCGTATGATATGATTTGGCATATAGAATAGTTGATTCATATTTATTTGGAAAAATAGATTTATCTGAATGATAAATAAATTATTTGCTAGCTTCTTTGCTAGCTTCTTTGCTAGCTTCTTTGCTAAAATTTATGAAAATATCTTTGATAGCCTCATTAGTAACCTCAGCTGATAAACCCCGTAAATTGGGTTTTATTGCTTAAGAAATTAAAAAAATAATTTCAGAATTAGTGAAAACTGAATCTGAAGGTATGAAATCAGTTGATTATGTCAGCGTTGTTCCAGTATTAGTGAAAGCTCTTAAAAATCAACAAAAACAAATAGATGAACTCAAAGCTTTACTCTCATTACTTCATTTTTGAGCCCATTTTTACGAATATATCTAGGGCGAATATAAGGAATATTCCCACAATAACAATAATAAAAATATCTTTAAAAGAATAAGCATCATTACTAGTTGTCATAGGTGCCGCGGATGAATTCGAAAATGATTCCATAATTTCATTATTTTCTTCGCTTTCTTTAAAATCTCTGAATCTTTTTCTTAATTTTGCTTTATATTTTTCGGCAAGATTAAGATATTTTTTATATAAAAAATAGTCTTGACTCGTTATATAATTTTTCTCATTCTCTGGAATAATTTTTCTTTGGTAGTCAATATGACGAGTATCATTCTCATTATCTTCTAAAATGTCTAAATTATCTTCACCTTCATTCTGATTCTCTATTGGATGAATATAGTTTCTTTTGGAATTATCCGGAAAATTAACTTTATATGGAACAATATTACTAACAGCGCTGTTAGCGTTGTTAACACTTATACCTTGAAATCCTTGGATACCTTGAATACCTTGAATACCTTGAATACCTGAGTATGATGGAATATTCGGCGAAGGTTTAGAATTATTGGATAGTCCATTTTGTGTTAATTCTGGGGGAACTCTAGAATGAATGGATGAAGATGGGACAGTAGAATCATTTACTTTTGCATAATAATCCGCATTTTTAAAATCACTTCCCCATGCTTCTTCTAATGAACAATAAGGCATATGCTCTTGATATAATATTAGATTTTTTTTAGAAATAAAAACCTAATAAAAATGATATGAATATCCCTAAAGTTATGGGAATTCTAATCATTGGAATCCTTATTGGATTCTTATTGGGTTTTTTATGTATAAAAAAGAAGAAGAATGATAATTTTACAGTAGTTGAAGATAATATTAATGAAATAACAATAAGCGATAAATTTTTCATAAAATCAAAAGAAGATGAAAATGTAAAAAAAGTTTGGGGGTGTAGTGATTTTGGGAAAGAAATGAAATTATGTTAAAAAAAAAATATAATTAATAAATATATAATGGTTGAAGCTCATATCATATTCAATATATTTATGTACGGATTAGTCATTGCATATATTCTTTATATTAATTTTGCTACTTATTATAATTCAGGAACTAGTTTTTTGAACTTTTTAATCAAATTATTTAATAATTGGATATTTAGGCTCATATTTTTATTAATTGTTGGATTTTTTGCACTCGATTTATTTCCATATGGAGGCTTCACTTTTGCAATTCTTTTAACAATTGCATTCTTAAATACAAATATGCTTGTATATAAAAAACAAATATCTGAATCATTCATGAATCCTGCACCATATGAAGAAGAACAACCCCGTAATCAATTACCAAATGAATTTATTAAGAATGATGGATCAAATTTAATGGAGCCCATGGATATTGAAGGCGAAGGTGAATTACAAGGATATAATCTCTAAGTTCAGATAAGTTCAATAATTTATTTTTTTATATCAAGTATAAAAAAATGAATGGAAGAATGTATAATATTATTATATCAATATTTTGTATAGGAATTATATTTTTTATTTTTATGACGCGTTGTAAAGTCGCAAAAATACAATTAAAAATGAAAGATGCATCGCTAGTCCTTATATTTTTTGCTTTATTAGCATATATAAATGGTCATGAAATATTATTTATAATATTATTACTTTCATTTTCAATAATTTATTTTACACCGCAAAATTATTTTGACAAATATTTATCAAATTTTTTAGGAAAAAAGGGGAAAAATATTACCCAGAAAATTCCATATGAAATTCCCCATGAAAATACAATAGAAACTGTAGATACTGATATAGAAATTGATGATAATATAACAATTGATGAGCAATATCAAGAGCAATATCAAGAGCAAGAGCAAGATCAAGAGCAAGATCAAGAACAAGATCAAGAGCAAGAGAATGATAATAAAAAATAAAATCTTAATGTAATTATATGTTAGACATATTATTACAGGTAGTTAATTCAAGTAAATTATTTAATGGGATATCAACTCTTGGAATGCATATTGGAGGAAGATATATTACAAGTGAAATACCAAAAAATGTAGAAAATATATTTAATCAGCCATTTTTCCGAAGAATATTTATATTTTTAATTATTTTTCTTGCATTTAGAGACATAAAATGGGCTATTTTAATAACATTAATATTCATTCTTTCTTTTAATTATATTTTGAACTCAAAAAGTAGAATGTATATTGGAAAATTTTTTGGATATGTTCAAGAGAATGAAGAAGAAAAAAACCAGGAAAATAATATAATTACAGTAGATGATTTGGAAAAAGCAAAAAAAGTTATTAAAACCTATAATGATACTTTAGAAAAACAAAAAATTTATTTTTAATGCGGTATATTTTTATTTTGAAATTCTTTTCAAAGAATAATGACCGATAAAACAATTGATTTAAAAAATACACACAATAGTAGTAATAACGACTTTATGCGACCAAAATTACATGAAGAGAATATACAGAAAAAAGAATCAATACGTCCAAGATTATTAGAGTCAGATATTCATTTATTAGCAAATCCCAAAAAAACAAAAAATTTTACATCAAGTTCGGAAGAAGAAAGTGACGCTGGTGCAAGTGATGTAAGCACAGAAGTGTCAGATGACGATATTGGATTATCTCAGAATCCAGACGAATTATTAGGTAGAAATTTTGATCCTTTTTCAAAAGAAAATAGCCAAGATGATGATGATGAAGATGATGATGGAGATGATGATGATGATGATGAAGATGATGATGGAGACAATAATACAACATCGACTGTAACATCAACTTCATCTAATAGAAAACCACCTCAAAGAGCAAAAACATTGGAAGAAATTGCAGCTGAGAAGCAGGAATTATTGTATCGATTGGAGCGTCTTGAAGCAAATGGCTTTAAAGCAAGCCGCAAATTTAATATGAGCAGTAATTTAGATGACATCAAATTTGAATATGAGAGAATGAAGAAACAGAGAGATGTTGATAAGAGTATCAAATTCCAGAGAAAAATTCTGATGGCTATTACATCAGGAATTGAATTTGTAAATAATAAATTTGATCCTTTAAGTGTAAAACTAGATGGTTGGTCAGAATCAATTTATGAGAATTTGCATGAATATGATGATATATTTGAAGAATTACATGAAAAATACAAGTCAAAGATGAAGGTAGCTCCAGAAATAAAATTGATGATGATGGTGGGTGGAAGTGCATTTATGTTTCATCTTACAAATACATTATTTAAAAGTAAAATGCCAGGATTAGATCAAATATTGCAACAAAATCCAGAATTAGCAAGAAATGTCCAACAAGCTGCAATGAATACAATGCGACAAAATGAGACAAACAGTGGAAATCAAGATCCATTATTTGGGATGATGATGAATTCAGCACAGAACATGATGGGACCAAAACCTCCAATGGGTGGAAATCAAATGGGTAACAAACAATCTGGAAATTCAAAAGGGCAATTAAGAGGACCATCAGGAGTTGATGATATATTGAATATGGTAAATCGACCCAAAGTTCCAATGAATGTTCCCAAAGAAGATACGATTAGTAGTGTATCAACACAAGGAAGTGGGGAGAAGAGGAAGATACGAATGAAGAAACAATCCATGCGATTAAATTTTCAGTAAATTTTCGCTAAATCATTTATGTTAGAAAAAATATTTATATCATTGGCTTGTTATAGAGATCCTGAGATAATTCCGACAGTTCGAGATGCATATAATAAAGCGAAAAATAAACATCTTCTTATTTTTGGGATTTATGCACAAATGGGAGAAGAAGATGAAAAAATAGATCTTAGTTTTATAGAGAATCAAGAACAAATCCGTTTATTAATTAAAGATAATACTAAAGCACGTGGTCCAAGTTATGCAAGATATATAATTTATAATAAATTATATAAAAATGAGCTTTATTATTTGCAAATTGATAGTCATACACGATTCATAGAAAATTGGGATATAGAATTAATTACTATGCTATCAAAATTATCAGCAAATAGTGTTATTAGTACATATCCAAAAGGCTATCAACTTAATAATGAAAAAAACATTCCAATAAATGAAAAGATGACTGTTTTAAAATTCAAAAAACTTCGAGATGGAATCCCAATTTTTAATACAACGACTGAAGTATTGGATAAACCAAAACGAAGTTATTTTTGGGCAGCAGGATATAGTTTTTGTTATGGGGCTATATTTAAAATTATACTATTTGATCCATATTTGAAGAATCTTTTTTGGGGTGAAGAATTTTTAATGTCATTGCGTTTTTTTACAAACAATGTGAAAATATACACTCCAAACCGTCATATTTTATTTACTTTATGGAGCCGAAATTATCGTCATACTTTTTGGGAATTGAAGGAAAAAATGAATGGAAAGTTTGAGACTTATGGCTTCTTAAGTTTTTTGCGTTTATGTAGCATTGCCAATTTTTATCCCAATGACTTCAATATTTTCCAAAAAATTGAGAAAAAATTTAAAGAAAACATTAAAAAATATGGGATTGGAAGCAAAAAATCAGTTGAAGAATTTTATAAGCGCATTGGAATTAAAGAGATTATCGAAAAAGAGGATTATAAAAAAATTATGCTTCGGCTTTACTTTTCTCTAAAAATAAACTTATAATCAATCATAATAATAATAAAAAATGAATATAGAAGGAATACCTTTAGTATTAGATAAATATAATATTGAAATAACTCCAATAAATTCATATTTATTTATTATGTTTTTTTTACAAAGATGTCAGTTAATTGGAAATATTATTAGAATTTTTCTACCTGATTGTAAAGATTGTATGAAATATGGAATTAAATATTGTATTATGAATAATGATTTTGGAGATTTAACAATAAAAATAAAAGAATTTAAGCAGGAATTTCAGCAAGAAGAAATAATATCAGAAATATTAACATTTATTCGGGCATCAATGAAAAAAAAGATAAATTTTCGCAAAATAGAATATGAAATAAAATCATTAAAATTGCAGAATTATATTACTAATTTTACAACAATAAAAGATATATTGAAAGATATAGATAAAGATATGATACAGGATGAAGATATAAGTAATTTTAAAAATCAATATTATAATTACGCTGGTACAAAAAACATAGAGAAAGAAATAATAAAATTGGAAACAAATTGGATAAAATACAAAGAATCCAAAAATAAGAAGAATAATGAATTATTTGTATTTGTTCAAGAATGGTATGATTTGTGAGAAAATATATTTGTTTTTGGGATAAATGTATTTATCGCCCTAAATTTTTCATCTTGGAGTTGTTTTTTTCGGCTATCTTTATTTTGATCTTTAAATTTAAATATTATATCATCAGCTGCGGGTTTTTGTAGCCCTAAATCAAGAGTCTTTTTCATGAGTCCAGATGCCGTGTTTATTCCACCCATTTTTTCACTTTTGTGCGGAATTTTTAAATCAAAAAGTGTGGGAGAATTGGGTTTATTATCAATTGCCAATCTTTGGAGGGCTCCTCTATCATTTTCAATACTGAGCATTGTATTGAAATCATTTTTTCCCCATTCAACTTGAAGTGCATTTGGATAAATATATTTTACTTGGAAACCATTATTTCTAAGACGAAAAATAATATATTGGATACAATTAGCAAAATTATAGGTGGGTTTCCCAATAATAAAATCGGGGACAACATATAGTGAAAAAGGATCATCACGAACAACACTAGATTGAATACGATGATAACATTTTTCCAGGATTTCTTCATAAATAATTAGGCGTCCTTTCTCTCGTTCATGTATAAATTTTTTTATTTCATTCACATTATACATTTATATTATAATAAGATAAATGAATAATTTAAAAAAATCCCTATTATTAAATAATATTAATAAATGAAAAGTAGTCAATTTAAAAAACTAGTAATTTCCGGGGGAGGTATAAAAGGGCTAGCAATTTGTGGGGTATTGGAATGGCTGGAAGAAAATACAAAAATATTAGACAGTATTAAAGAAATATATGGGAGTAGCATTGGGGCATATATTGGATTTTTTCTGGGATTAGGTATTCCATTGAAAAACATTACTCAAATTTTTGAGATTAATTTAATGGAGTTGACAGATATTAATATAGAACTATTTTTGAATGAATATGGTTTTGATAAAGGAACTAAATTTGCAAATTTACTAAAGGCAACTATTAAAATACAAGGACATCCTCCAAATATGACATTCGAAGAGTTCCAAAAAATATCAAAATATAAATTATTCATTTCAGGAACAAATATAAATAAAGCAAAAGTCGAATATTTCTCTGTAGATACACACCCTAAAATGGAAATTTGTACTGCTCTTCGTATTTCTGGAAGCTATCCAATTGCTTTTACACCTATTAAAATTGGCGATGACCTATATGCAGATGGAGCAATCATGTCTCCATTGCCATGTGATTTGATAAAGAAAGAAGATAAAAAATATACATTATGTATTATAAATCATCGATCAATTACTCATAATAATACTGATTCATTTAATTCTTATATAATGTCAGTAATATCGTGCATTATAGATAGTTTAACAGATAAGCATATTGAAAGTATGAGACATGTTATTCAATTAAATTATCCATTACATTCAATGAATTTTTCGATATCAATTGAGGAGAAAATAACATTAATCGATTATGGAAAAAAATGTGCTGGAGAATGGTGGAAAAAAAATATATGATAATAAGATATAATAAGATATTATGACAAATATAATTTATATTGTTTGTATTATTATAATTTATATTTTTTTTATATTTTTAAAGATTGGTACAACTCATCCACTAAAAAATCCGATTGAAAGATTTGAAGAATCTAAAAAAAATAAGATTCCAAAAATTATTTGGAGTTATTGGGATAATCCAGAAGTTCCAGAATTTATAGCTGATTGCAGGAAGAATTGGGAAAAATTTGCACCGAATTATAAGATCAATCAATTAAATCAAAATAATTTAGAAAATTATGTGAATATGCCAGAAAATTGGCAAAGCTTAGAATCTTATCGACAAGCAGATGTATTACGGCTAAAATTACTTGAAAAATATGGCGGCATTTGGATGGATGCAAGTATATTATTATTAGATAATCCAGATAAGTTTGTTGATGGAGATATAACATTATTCACAACTCCATCAACAACCCATGATAATCCAGTATATGAAAATTGGTTTATCGCAAGTACAAAAGAGAATGAAATAATTAAGAAATGGATAGTTGAAGTGGAAAAAGCAATAAAAGATCCAAAAGAATATATTGAATCATCAAGTGATAATAATAATAAATTGGTAAAAATACCAAATTATTTAATTTGCCATTTAGCATTACGTAATATATATGATAAACATAAGAACTTATTTAAAAATGGAAAATATTATGATAGCAATACTACGGCATTCTATGAGCATAATAAATATAATTGGAAAGATGTGGGAATGAATGCATTTCAAGATTTTAGTATTCATCCAGAAAGACTAATGATTAAGTTGAGAGGGAATGATCGGAAAGATGATTTGAAAGTTCCGAATATTATGATTGCATGAACCGAAACATATCTTCTGCATTTCGATTTCCACTATATTCTCTAGGATTTCCATTTTTGGGACCATTTGGATAATAGCGGATAGTTGGGAATCCTTGAACATCATATTTTTGTGCAATTTCTTTATCTGCATCACAATCAATCATAAATGCTTTTCCTTTCGCCATATTCATTAATTTTTCAAATTCTGGTTTTGCATTTTTACAATGACCACACCAAGGAGCATAAAAGAATATCATTGCTGGTTTATCAGAAGACATTATTTTATTATCATCATTTACCTCTCGGTTAGGTTCCATAAGGGCATCTTCATAATTTTCAAGAGATTCAATTTGCATCATTGGATAAGCTTGCATCATATTTCCATTTTGAATTGATGCTTGATATTGTCTTCGGGGATAGAATATTGCAAATAAGATTATTGCAAGAAGAATTAAACAAAAAATAATCCAAATATAGGTTTGGTAACCAGAGCCGCTAGTTTTTGGTGCAGAACCAGAGCCACTAGTTTTTGGTGCAGTTAAACGATTTACACGAGCCATTTTATTATTTAATATAGATATATTTTTTTTCTAAAAAAATATATAATGGCAGAAAAATTAGCAAAATTTTTACATAACGGATTAATACATATACATGATATTACTGAAAATATTGATTTGAAAAAAACTTCTCCAGAGTATTTAAAAAAACAATTACCAAATGAAATATCAAAATCATATTTAAAAATTCAATACTCAAAAACTAATCCAGATACTATTGATGAAACATTTTTTTCATTTTTAAAATCAAATGATAAATTTTTTTCAGAAATGAAAATAATAAATCTAGATGAAAAAGAAGAATCGTTAAAAAGTCATTTAGATGAATATTTTAAAACAATGCATTCTAAATATAATCAAGATAAATTATTCTATTTTTATTTCCAATTGGTTCTAATGGAAATATATTTGAATGAACACAAAATTGAATTACCTAGAAAAGAATTAAAAGAACAATTGGAATCCATATTGAAAAATCAATGTATTCGACAGAAAAAATCATTGAAGACATGTATTGGGCAAAATTCTGAAAAAATAGATGTTATCACAATGAGTAAATTAGGCACACAAATTGACACACATTGTAAGCCTCAAAGAGAACAATTGGAACAATGTATTTGGACAAATTTTTCCAAGGGTAAAAAATAATTGAATTCATTTGTTTGCATATGATAGAAAATATCTCCCACCATTTGCTCCAAATTGGGACACCAAATAGGATCTAACTGGGAGTCCCAATTTATTCCTTTAACCCAGAATTTGTCTTTTTTATCTTCAACAATATCATATGTTGTCAAAAAATATTCAATTTCACAATAATTTTTGGAGTCAAATTTAGGAATAATATATTGTTGAACATCATTTAAGCATTCAAGTAAGCCATTTTTATTTTCTATTTGATTTGGAGCATAATATGCTGAAATTGTATTTTCTATTTTCACATAAAGAACAAAAACACTCTCTTCATTTTCAAATTTTGCATCAATCCTATCTTGAATAATAAATGGATAGTTTAGTTTCGAATTTACAATAAATTCTTTTCCAAGGCAAACACTATTTTCTGATGACCCATAATATTTGGGATAGCAATTATAATACTCATCTTCTTCTAGCTCTAATATATTCCAATCCCTTTCTTTTTTTACGATAATTGATGGCGGGTAATATTCACAATCCATTAATTTTTTAATTGTTTCCAATGAATTGAAAAATTCAGCACCTTTGAAATTCCGAAATTCAATGCAATACTTTCCTGGGAATCGTGATGAACAAATCGAAATATCTTTTTTTTCTGGGCTATCCAGATATGCTCTCCAATATTTTAAATATTGGCGGTCCCCTTGTATATGACTCATTATTTTTTGAATAAGAAACAAAAAGAAATAAAAAAACCTACCTAAAAAAATAAAATATTTGCAATCTTTATCCCTAAAGTAATACCAATTCCAGCGACAACCGATGAAAGAAAAACAATTTTTGTAATTTTACTATATTTCATTTTATCCTTCTTCTTATTGTTTTTATGAGATTTAACATCTGGTTTTACAAAATAATATTGCGGCGGCGGAGGCTGCTGATATTGCGGCGGCGGAGGCTGCTGTGGTTGTTGCTGATGCACATATGGTGGTGGGACATGTGGTTGTGGCGGTTGTGGCGGTTGTGGCGGTTGTGGCGGTTGTGGTGGTTGTGGTGGTGGTGTCCATTTTGGAGCAGGACCAACTGATATATTTGATTCACCAATATCGGTAGTTTTATATGATAATACTTTATTTAATTTATTGCGTAAATCTTCAGATATTTTTATTTTTCCCATATAATTTAGGTTTAGAAGAAAAATAATAATAGAATGATAATAATGAATAAATTATTTGTGAATATCCATCATTCAAATTTAAAAAATTATGAAACGAATAAAAATTATGAAATAATAGCAGTTAAACCGATTGGAAATGGGGGATATGGATTTATTTTTTTGACAAATCAAAATGATGTTATTAAAATAATTCCAGAGAATCCATTTGAATCAAGAGATGATTATTCAGATTTTACAGAGGAAAAAGTTGTCCAAAATATTATTGAGAATAAAGATTATTTTACAATTAACAATAATAAATACGCGATTGGAAAAATCATGTATAAAACTGAATTTTCGGAAGAAGAAAAGAAACCTCTATATTCAATTGATTTCAATATAAATACTAGTAAAACTACAGAAGTTATTTATAGTGCAATTACAACAAATCGCAAAAAACAAAAATTTGTATTATATGAAACAAATACAGTTATTATTATGCCATATTATTTATGTTTCTATAATTATTTGGAAATATTTCCAAATCGAAAACAATTTAAATCAGAACAGATTATTTTATTTTTTATCAACAAACTAATCCAGAGTATAGACGAATTATTTATGATTAATATTATTAATATTGATATAAAAATGAATAATATAATGTTAGACAAGAAGATGGATATTAAAATAATTGATTATGGATTGACAAAGTCAAACGAACATTTATTTTCGAAAATAGAGACAGAAGTAAAATATTATGTATGGTCCAATAATCCCAAATTTACATATAATAATCAATTATGTTATATGATAAGTATATTTATATTGGAACTCATTTTTGATAAACGCGTTCCAGATATACAGAATAATCCGGAATATATTAAATATATTTTATATGATTTCATATCACAGCAATTTTTATCAAATGAAATAAAAAAATTATTGAAGGAATCGATTATGGTTGGAATCGATTATCCTATATATAAAGAAGAAATCCAAAAGAAAATGAAAGAATATAATTGGGATGATTTTACAATTCCAAATATTTATGATTTACATTTGTTGAATAAAGGAATTTAACTATTTTTAATCAAGAATTTCAGTATATCTTTTACATTAGTTGGACCACGATAATCCGCAGATTTCTTATTTTTATTAATATATCGAATTGTGGGGAATCCTTCAATACCAAAACTTTTTGAAATATCCCTATGTTTATCAGTATAATCACAATTAAATGCTCCAACTTTTACATTGGATTTCTGTGGTAAAACACTTGCAAGTGATTCAACAAAATTAACCATAGTTGGATTACTACAGTGAGGACACCAATGTGCATAAAAAACAATTAGAATAGGTTGATTATATTTGGGCTCAATTTTTCGTTGAAGATTGATTATTTTAAAATCATTTGGTCGCATTTCTTGGACATTTGGTGATTTTTCATAAATCAACATTATATAATATATAAGATTAAATAAAAACAGATTTCTTTTTTGCATCAAAAAAAAAGATATCATGAAAAATATACTTATTATTACATATCACACTTGCTGGTATTTTATCAAGAAATTCTTTCAAATGAATACCAAAATCATTCACGAGTATAGTTGTATTTTGGATTTTTGTGAGTATTTTTTGACCGAGTGAATTATAGCTATTTGATACTCCATCTTTGAGCATAAAATCAAAATGCCTAAATTTTTTTGATTCAATCCATGATCCTAAATATCCGTAATGTGGGACAAAATCTTGGAAATTATAGAATCTCCAGAAATTCTTTATTCCAACATATGGAATGAGTAGATTGAAATTTTTATTCCCAATTGGAGGCGCATTTGCAGTAATAATATGGATAGATAATTTCTTTGATTTTACAACATCTTGCATATAAAATCCCAGATATATTCCAATAATATGGGCTAAAACACCACCAAGAGAATGCCCACATAATATAATATCAATCGATTTTTTATCATCTATTATTTTTTCCAGATTTTCTGCTAAATCATTGTATATGCTAATAGCTTCATCTAAAAATCCTTTATGTAATTCAATATCAAGGTCATCAGATAATGGAGTTTTATAGGGATTAAATTGTTTATCCTTGATAATTTTATTTCTCCATTCAATAAATTCTTTTTTCTGCTTTGGTTGAAACATTGGGAAAGGAACACGATAAAATTTTATCCCACTAAGAGCCTCAAAAAATGTTTTTGTACCTCTAAATGAAACAAAAATTTTATTTGGGGACATATGATATATATAATATTTGGCTAGCCCAGATGAAGGAGAACTAACCGGAAGAATAATATTTGGTAAATAATGTATTACACTTGATATTGGAAGATATGAATAGGCAATCCAAAAGAATATTTTATAATATTCAGATATATTGGGATATTTATTTGCGTAAACTGCATTTAGAATTTGTTTAAAATCATTTGGGGTTAATTTTGATTGATAAATAATATTATCATTTATCCATTTCTCACCTTTTCCATCAAATATACTTTTTAAAAAATTAATCTTAGTTTCTGTGTTCATCTTTATTTAATTGGAAGAAAAAAGAATTATATATATATATGAATGCTAAGAATTCTGAAATGAGAGTCATAAATCATAAAAATGCAAATCAAAACATACAAAATAGAGTAAAAAAAGATTTACATTTTAGTGATTTTAACCTACAAAAAGCAAGAAATCCGCATAGTGGTTATCGAATTTTTTATTATATAGATAAAGATCGAAATATTGTTGGATTTATTACTTTAAAAATATTTACACATTATCAACATCTAAAAAGTTTAGTTGATCTTGTAAGTGATAAAAAGTTTATGAATTATCAATACAAATAAGAGAACAATTTAGAGGAAAAAAATATGCATCTGATTTTTTAGGAAAAATATTGGACCAAATAATAAATAAAGAAGATGCATTTATATTTTTAATTGATGATACACAAAATGGTATAGGAGAAAAACTTTATGGTAGTAGAAAAATAAGTGAAATTTTTGATGTTTATATAATTTTAAATAATAAAAACGGACAATATTTAATAGGAAAAAAGACTAAAGAAAGGGAGATACCTGAATATTTAAAAATAAATAATAGTGATCCAAATAAAAAAATTCTATTGAATAGAACCGAAACAAGAAACAATGGACAAATACATCTTAATAGATATTTCGAAAATCATCCAGAAAATAAACCTTCTAATTCTAAGCTAAATAATTAATTTTAGTTTTTGTGTTCATCTTTATTTAATTGGAAGAAAAAGAATTTTATATATATATATATATATGAATGCCAGTAATTCTGAAATGAGAGTTATAAATCTCAATAATAAAAATATGCAAAATCAGGTGATTATTTTTTAGTCGTTAAATCGGTGTTTTAAATGTGCAAAGGTGTAAATAAATTATTTAGTTTTAGAAGAAAACCCGCTAATTCTTCGCCAAAATATTAATAAAATCCTTGAAATTTATTTTATTTGACATCTTGTGCATTTCTTGTGGGGGCATAGTAAACCATTGGGGCATAAGGTATTCCTTTTTGCAAACACCTGGTGTATGATTCATTTTCTCTGCTGTCATTGTAAGAATATTTTTCAAATATTTTTTTGGGTTTTCATTTTCTTGGATTGGATTTTCTTGGATATTCTTATAGAAGTTATTATTGGCACTATATTGGCGAATATCTTTTGGAGTAATCTGGTATTTTTTTAGAAAAGTATAGACATCGTTATATTGGATATCATCAAAAAGATTCTTCTTTTTCTTATAAGTATTCTGTAAATCTTCATATAGTTTGGAGGGCTTTCCAATTTGGCAG
>Ga0315284_10003491_pt1 | contig 22373 bp, 15 predicted proteins | sample YL17G09_16_MG_FD_203696 | JGI IMG/M metagenome (GOLD analysis project Ga0315284, IMG submission 203696) | Sediment microbial communities from Yellowstone Lake, YNP, Wyoming, USA - YL17G09_16 | ecosystem: Environmental > Aquatic > Freshwater > Lake > Sediment | place: USA: Wyoming | collected... | reverse complement strand
TCCCTGGGGCCGGACGCCGCGCTGCATGAATCGGACTCCTGACCATTGCCAGAAGAGATATCCCCACAGTGTCAAGTGTGTCCCGCAGTCAGGCCTGACGGCCGGGCCTACGAACTGCCGGCCCTTCGGGCCTGGATGACAGCAAAATCGCACTGGCGGACACCGATACTCGCTTCGCGGTTCTCGTCCGTGCCTCAAGGAATTCAGATGGCATACGACTGCCCAGCATGCGGCAGGATTTATGTCGTTCTGTATAGACGCGATAGGACTCCTAACATGGAGAGGAACATGATTAGGATATGTTCTTCTCCGGGTGGGGAGCGTTTACTTGGCTCTGGAATTCACTGCTTTCAGCTCCACGGAGGCAACCGGCTTCAAAAACCTCTCATACTCTTTTGCCAGATTCTTTTCCGTGCGGGATTTGGATATCTCGCAGCCTGCATCACCACTGCGCACTTTTGCGACAAAGTAGGAATCTCCATATTTGGCAAAGGACACTTGCCAATCATTGCCTTCAGTATCACCCGCAATGACCAGGGAGAGCATGTATTGACAGATAGATCCGTCTTTTGTGCTGATTTTGAGCAACGAACCGGACGCGTCCGCGCCCGTCTTGGGAAATTCAAACAGATATTCACCCGCGGGCAGAAACCTATCGCCGGCCTGAAAAGCGAAGGGAATCTTGATCCACGCCGCGCTTCCCCTTTCGGCATGCACCCCGATCACAAACACAAACATCAATCCACTCACAACCATCAATACTGCCAAAATCTTTTTCATAACATCCTCCAAGTTCTCAACCCAGGGCCCCCAACCCTACCAGGTTGAGAGCCGCCCTGTTTGTCGATCATTTGGACGAAGGCCATGCCTTAGGAGTTCGTGAGGCTTCGCTTAGGTTTTTATTAGCTCCGAGGTCAGATTTGTGGAACCCCGCCGGCCGCGCGCACGTAGGAGCATGTTGAGATGGCTGCGATTTGTGTGCGCGTCTGCCCCTGCCTTGGAGGAGGCTCCTGATGTCTTGTGAGTTCAGCGTTGGTGATTGGCTGATCGAGCCCGACCTTAATCGTGCTTCGAAGGGAGGCCAGATAGTTCAGGTCGAACCCAAGGTTCTCAAGGTGCTCGAATGCCTGGCAGAACACCCCGGGGAAGTTCTCTCGAAGGATAAAATTGTCCGAACGGTCTGGTCCGACACATTCGTAAGTGACGGCATCCTCAGTTACAGCGTATCCGAACTCAGGCGGGCACTCGGAGACGATGCCAGAAGCCCGCATCTTATTCAGACCATTTCACGCAAGGGATATCGGCTCATCGCCCCGGTCACCCAACTCGATCCCAACCACAAGCCGAAGCCATCCATTGCGATTCTCTCTTTTTGCGACATGAGTTCCGAAAAGGACCAGGAGTATTTTTGCGATGGAATCGCCGAGGAGATCATCAACAACCTGACGCGGGTGGCAGGGCTGTCGATCGCATCGCGCACATCTTCCTTCGCATTCAAAGGAAAATCCGAGGATGTCCGGATGCTGGGCAGGAAGTTGGGTGTGACCACTGTTCTCGAAGGATGCGTCCGCAAATCAGGAGACCAGCTGCGCATCACGGCACAGCTGATCAATGTCGAAGACGGTTACCATCTCTGGTCCGAACGCTACGATCGGCAGTTGAAGGACGTGTTTGCCATTCAGGACGAAATCTCCAGGCGGATTGCCGAAACCCTGCGGGTTACCCTCAGTCCCAAGGAAAGCGACGCCATTGGAAAAGCCCCTACCACCGATCTCCAGGCCTACGATTACCACCTGCGCGGGAAGCAGTATTACTATCAGTACAAGAGAAAAGGCATTGAGTTTGCCCTGCGGATGTTCTCCCACGCCATCGAGCTCGATTCCAGGTATGCGCGCGCCTACGCGGGCATCTCAGACTGCTGTGCATTCCTCTTTCTATATGCCGGCAGCCACGACGTGCACCGCAAACAGGCCGACTCCGCCAGCCGGATCGCAATCGACCTGGATCCGGAATCCGCCGAGGCTCATGCTTCGCGGGGCGTGGCTCTGGCTTTGAAAGGGGAGTATGAGGAGGCCGAAGCAGCGCTCGAGGCCGCCATAAGGCTGGGCCCGCGTCTTTTCGAAGGCTTCTTCTTTTATGCCCGCGTTGCATTTGTGCAGGGGAAGTTCGATCGTGCGATCGAACTGTACGAAAAAGCCGCGTCCGTGCAACCGCAAGACTACCAGGCTCCGCTTCTGGTGGCCCAGATCTACGCCGACCTTGGCCGGCAGGAAGAGGCGGAAGCCGTCCGCCGACGCGGCGTGCAGGTTGCCGAAGCAAGGCTGAATCTGAATCCGGATGACGCCCGGGCCCTTTATATGGGCGCCAACGGGCTGGTAGCGCTCGGGGAAACGGAAAAGGGTCTCGAATGGGCAAAGCAGGCCCTCGATTTAGATCCCAACGATCCCATGCTTCTCTACAATGTAGCGTGCATCCGATCGCTCGCGGGAAAGGTTGAGGAAGCGCTTGATTGCCTGGAGATGAGCGTCAGGAACGGATTAACGGAGAGACGTTGGCTGGAACGGGACAGCAACCTGGATCCTGTGCGCAGCCATCCCCGCTATCAAGCACTTCTCGAACTTATGGCCCAACCAAGCGCATAAAAATGAGCTTGTTCCCAACCGCCAGGTAAAACTCAAAAAGCGGCTTGCACCCGGCATAGGCTCTTTCGTACTACTTACACGCAAATCCTCGCCAAATAGGAAAGAAAAGTAAAAGATCAACGCGGAGGTCGCAGAGAAAAGTCATTCAAAAGCAAAAAGATCCTCCGCGGCCTCTGCGCCCTCCCCGGAAACTTGGCTCAGTGAGCCTCCACCAGCAGACCGGGAGGCATCAGACTTGTGAAGGCCCCGGCGGGGCCTCAAGACAGTAGCCCCGGGCAAGCCGCGCAGCGGCGCTGCCCGGGGTCAGGCCCGCCACGATTCCGAGCCCCGGCAGGGGCGAAAGAAAGGGCGGCTTGCCATTCCCTCTGTCGCCCCTGCCGGGGCTCATGCCCGCATCTTCCTTACCGGGGGCAGCGCCGCTGCGCGGCTCGCCCCCGGCTACTATCTGGCGCCTTTTCAGGGCGCTCTTCTCGATGCCATGCATCGGCGGCCGCCCAAATAGCATAGCTCATCCGCGTCTCGCCGCCAGAGGCCGAGGTTTACCGCAGCCGAACTAGCCTGCCACCGGTTGTGCCTGAATCAGAGTTTCTGTTTTCAATGAACGACGCAGCCGTCGCAAGAGCTCTGCGTTGAGGTTTTTGGGATGCGGATGTGCCGCTCCTTGTATTTCGTGGTTCCGATTATGGGCATGGCAATGCGATTGCGGATTCTCCGTTGCTGAGTGTTTTCTAATGTTTGAATAGCCGCGATTTAGTGGCGCGGAAAGGCGAAGTGGAGTTATGATGCGTGCGGTTGGCCGTTCCCGATCGAAGCCTTGCAGCCGGCATCGGCTGAGCCGGAGGCCGGTTCCACAACCAATCGGCCTTGTGTTTATCGATCCAGGCGGGGAGATGCGGCGAGACGAAATGCCGAAGCCATGAAAACGGCGGGTATTCTTGGCTGCTGTTTTTGTCGCTTTGTTTTTTTGTGTCCGAACTTTTCGACAATTCCTGACGGGTGAAGATGATGAAAAAATCTTATGCAATATTTCTCTGTGCAGCTCTGCTCTTGGGCAACTTCGCGCTTGCCGAAGAGGGCATGTGGCTCTTTAATGCGGTTCCCAAAGACAAGCTGAAAGCGCGCTATGGTTTTGAACCCACCCAGGCTTGGCTGGATCACATGCAGAGGTCTTCGGTGAAGTTTGGGGGTGGATCCGGCTCCTTCGTGTCGCCTAATGGCCTGGTGATGACCAACCACCACATCGGCGCCGGCTGCATCAATGCGCTCTCAACGACAGCCAAAGATTATATGAAGACCGGCTTCTACGCTCCCACGCAGGCGGACGAGGTTAAGTGTCCGAACATGACGGTCCAATTCCTGATGGGTATTGAAGACATCACAGCCAAGGTGAATGCGGCCCTCAAGGACGTGCCTGCAACGGATGCGGCAAGGCAGCGCACCACGCTCAACACGCTGCAGACCGAATGCGGCACAGCGACCAAGCTGACGTGCCAGGCTGTGTCCATGTACTCGGGCGCAATGTACTTCATGTACAAGTACAAACCCTACAACGATGTGCGCCTGGTGTTTGCGCCCGAATACGACATGGCATTTTTCGGCGGGGATCCCGACAACTTTGAATATCCGCGCTACGACCTCGACGTGACCTTCCTCCGCGTTTACGAGGACAGCAAGCCGGTCCATCCGGAACACTATTTTTCATGGTCCAAGAGCGGCGCCAAGAAGAACGAGCTGGTGTTTGTATCCGGACATCCGGGATCCACACAGCGGCTCAACACGGTAGCGCAACTCGAGTTCATACGGGATATCCAGTACCCGATCCAGATCGAAGGCCAGGCGCGCGCGATCGCCGACCTGATCAAGCGCAGTGCCGCCTCCGAAGAGACCAGGAGGAGCCTTGAGCGCCAGCTGTTCAATCAGCAGAACACCGCCAAGGCGACCAAGGGCTACTACTCAGGGTTGCTGGACAAAGAGCTGATGGCCATCAAGGCAAAGGACGAAAACCAATTGCGGCAGGCCTTCCTGAAGGATCCCAAGCTGAAGGCGCAGTACGGCGATCCCTGGAAGGACATCGCTGACTATTACAAGGCGCAACGCGATGGCAACCTATATGCGACTCGACAGTATTTCCCCTACTCGTCAGGCCAAGGCGCTCCCGGTGGCCGGGGAGGCCCGGGTGCTCCTGGAGGCCGGGGAGGCCAGGGAGCTCCCGGCGGTCGGGGGGGAAGCCAGGCTGCCGGAGCAGGTGCACCCGGAGCCTTCCGTGGCGCCCTGCCCGATCTTGTCCTCATGCTTGCCCGTGCCGTCACCGAGAAGGAGAAGCCGGAAGCCGAACGCAGCGCCACCTTCCGCGACACAGCCGCCGTGGAGCAGCGACTCTTTGCCACCGATCAGAAATTCGACAAGGATGCCGACGCGGCGACGCTGGCCGGCACGCTGGCTGAAATGACCAAGTTCCTGCCCGGTCATCCGATCGTGGCCAAGGCGCTCAACGGCAAGACCCCGGAGCAAGCTGCCAAGGACATCATCGCCGGTACGAAGATCGACAGTGTGGAGTTCCGCAAGCAGCTTTACGCCGGTGGAAAAGATGGTCTGGCTGGCAGCGCCGATTCGCTCGTTGTATTGGTGCGAGCTGCCGAAGCGGAGGGCATGCGCGTAAATGAGGAATGGGCGAAAAAGGTCACGCCGCTGGAAGCAGCGCGTACCGCGGCGGAAACCAGCATCGCCAAAATCCGCTTTGCCGTTCAGGGATTCTCTTATCCTCCGGATGCCAACTCGACTCTCCGGCTCAGCTATGGTTCGGTGAAGGGCTTTGTGGAAGACGGGTTGGGGACCGTGCCCAAGGGCACAAAGCTGGCACCGTTCACAACGATGGCAGAAGCCTATGCTTATGCCGCAAAGCACGGGAACCAGGCGCCGTACAAGCTGCCGGATAGCTGGATGAATGCTAAAGGCAAAGTCAACGGCAAGGTCCCGCTCGACTTCGTGTCCACGAACGATATCATCGGCGGTAACTCGGGAAGCCCGGTGCTGAATAAAAACGCCGAGGTCGTGGGGCTGATCTTCGATGGCAATATTCAGATGCTGCCCGGCCGCTTTCAGTTCGGGGAAAAGATGAACCGGGCGGTCAGCGTAGATTCCCGCGGCATCATTGAAGCTGCGCGCAGCATCTATCACGCAACCGCTTTGGTAGATGAAATAATCGGGACTGCAGCTGGTGCGGCCAAGGTGGATGCCAAGAAAGCAGGCAAGTAACCGGACGTCCGCAGTATCTGCGGATGCTTCGAGCAGAGTGCGGCCTCGAAAGCTCAAAGGCAGCCACGAATGACACGAATTTTTCCATTCGTGTCATTCGTGGCGGCCTTTATTCAATCATCCACAAGATCACTGAATCCTGGTCGCGCACGAATATTCGTTTTCCTGCGAGTATCGGATGCGCATAAGTCTGCGTGTCGGCGACCTTGATGGCAGCCACCTCGGTGTAGGCTTTGTCGTTGGGTTGAAATACCGACAAGGTCGCATCCTGAGTCAGGCCGATCAGGACCGGACCCACATCCAGAATTGCCGCGTAGTTTTGCCGGCGCACCGTATCCGTCCATGCCGTCTCGCCGGTCTTGGCATTGATGCAGAAGAAATTGCCGCGATCCGAGAGGCCGTACAGGAAACCACCTTTGAGCAGAGGCGTGTTGAATTGGACTCCCAGCTGAGGGTTGGCCCACAGCTCCTTTGCGACAAACGAGGCATCCTGCTTCTCGATCCGCAGGGCCTTGGTGCCGCGGTTCTGCCCGGCGATTATGACGGTCTCTCCGTCAATGATGGGTGTGGCGGCGTTGTAAGCCATTCTGGTCACCGCATAGGGGACCTGCCACAGGAGCTTGCCGTCCAGCAGGCCTACGCCAACAAGCATCTTGTCGGTTAGAGTCACGATCTGTTTCGTTCCGGCGACAGTCATGAGGGCGGGTGACCCGTAGCCGGGGCCGTCATCGGTCCACTTCCACTTCGGACTGCCACTGTTCAGATCATATGCGATGATTCCCCCGTTACTGGGCCCGCCCACCTGGACGATCGCCATTCCCTCGACGATCAGCGGCGACATGCCCGTGTAATAAATCGGGTAGGCTCCGGGGTATTCGTCCTTGCGCCAGATAAGCTTGCCGCCGGCAGCATCCAGGCAGGAGACGATGCCGGTGACGCCAAGGGTAACGACTTTTCCATTGGCTACAGCCGGCGAGCTGCGCGGCCCCGAATGGATGGCTTGAGAGGGCCCGGTTACGGCCGGGCAGGCATAACTGTCCTTCCACAATTCCTTGCCGGTGGCGGCATCCAGGCAAAGCGTGACTTCCTCTGAACCCTGGCGCCCGAAGACAAAGAGCTTATCGCCTACCAGGGCGGGGCTTGAATCAACGCCGCCGCCTACGCTCACTTTCCATTTCTGGGTGAACTGCTTGGGCCAGGCTGCAGGCACAGTGAAGCCTGTAACCTTGTCATCTCTGGTGGGACCGCGCCATTGCGGCCAATCCTGAGCCAGAGCCAGGCCCATTCCGAAAAGAATTGCCCCGCATCCTACCATGCAGATGACTCGATTTGTGCTTCTCATGGGAACTCCTGTTTGCAGTCTTCTTCGTGTCAGTTTCAATGGCATTTGCGCTGTACCGCTGGGAGCAGCATACCACGGGTTGGGCGAAGATAGGATGCGGTAAACTTCGGGCCGGCCCGGCACATCTCAAGACAACGCAAAGAAGCGTTTGATACGCTGAAGGATCGTCCTGGAGTGTTGGACTTTTTCTTCCCCGGAGGCGCTTTCCGAAAACCTCGTCAACTCAGCCTGCCGTCCGGCAATGATCAAGCTGAAGGCGTCTGCAAGGGATTGATTTGCGCTCAGCAGATTCTGCATGACCGGCTTGCGGATTTCCAGGAGCTCCAGCTCCTCGAGGGCGCGTACATCCGCTCGGCGCGGCTCGCCTGTGAAAAGGCCCATCTCGCCGATGACATTGCCTGCGCCCATGACCGCAATCTGGCCTTGCCTGCCCGAAGCGTCGCGCGCGAGGACTTCAGCCTGGCCATTATGGATGACGAACATCGAAGTGCCCGGATCGCCGGTTCGGATGACAGTCTCGCCGGGCGCATAGACATGCCTGAGCACCGATCCGGCAACCGCGGTCAGTTCATCCGGGCGCAGCGGTTTGAGAATCTCGACATCGGCCAGAAACTTTGTACAATCCGGAACCAGGTCCTGCTTTGCGGGCTTACGCCTTTCGAAAAGCACATGGCGCACGGGAAACGGGATCTCGATGTCGAGGCGTCTCAACGCGTACCAGAGCCGCTCGCGCATGACGGCTTCGATCTCATGTGCCCACAGGTAATCTGTGATCCAGAAGAGAATTTCGTAGGTGATGCTGGAATCGGTGAATTCGCCGATCCTTACGCTTGGAGGTCTTTCCGCCGAAACTTTGGGGACGGAAGCGGCAATGCCAGCTGCCATCTGGATGATCTTCTCTGGCGCAATATCGTATGGAGCAGGGAAGCGGAGAATCCGGCGATTGAGTGAATCCAGGCTGAAGACCTCGATCTGATCACGCGCCATCCGGCTGTTGGGAAAGATGACCTGGCTGTTATTGTTCGTGTGTATTGTGGTCGTGCGCCAGGTCACCGATTCCACGCTGCCCACCACATTGCCAACCTGAAGGGCATCGCCGATATGATAGGGCTGTTCGATATGGAGGGATATCCCGGCAAAAAAGTTCCCCAGGGTATCCTGAAGGGCGAGACCCAAGATCACGGTAAGCACTGCCGACGTCGCCAGAATGCCGCTCAGACTCCTGTCGAAGACCCAGGACCAGACCGCTACGAAGATCGCCGCGTAACTGATGACGGAGACGACCATGCGGATCAATTGGGGCGCCTCCCGCCCCTTGCGCCTGCGGAACAACAGGTCGAACAGGATGAAACTTACCAGCCGCAGCAACAGGACACCCAGCGACACAACCAGTGCTGCAAGCAGGTAGGTTTGATGAGGCGGGCTCATCCATGCCGGGTTCAAGACGTGGCGAAACAGGTACAACAAGGCCAGCGCCACGGTCAGCACTGCCGGCACCGATAGTCTGCGGATCAGAGGGCTAGGTTCTGGCATATCCATTCAACAGGCACGATAGGGGATGATACACGGAATCCCCTCAAAGCGGTAGCCGCTTGCAAGGTTCCCTGCGATTCAGTGGTGGGAGGAAGAGCAAGAGATTTCGACAAACGGAGGAGGGCCGATCCCCAATAGCCTGCAAACCTGGCACTGAATATCAGGAAAAGTGTCGGGAAACTTTACAATCACAAATTCCATTCAATGAGTGTTCAAATACTTGGCAATTAATGATTTATACACTGAACTTAGATATTCGCCCAAAATCCCTGTCGAGGCGCCTTACACCCTGCAGGCAAATCAGGCGCAATTTAACGTAAGCAAGCTGTGGTCTTTGACCTGGAACAAATCCTGTATATCCTTTCATTAACTGCACTTTCGTCCATAGTACGGCGTCAGTCAACTGGAAACGCGCCTTGTGGTGCGGTTGTTGCTTTTAATAACAAGTCGGAATACGGGGACGATGCATCGATTCCATGCCCTCTCCTGCGCTGTCTCTATATCTGTACAATCCGGAAGTGCTCATAGATCAGGGATTAGGGACTTTCCTGGCGTGATGGCATTGCCGGTCGAGGTTAAATCCGGAGTCGGAACATGCACCGGCTTGCCGTCCTTGTCGCAGTTTGCCTGTTGATTGTTGGGGCCCAGGCGCGTGCTGCCGACGTCACGCTCGCATGGGACACCAATGCAGAACCTGATCTGGCGGGATACCGGCTTTATTATGGAACCGCCTCCGGCCACTATCAATTTGTGATTGACGTTGGCAAGACTACTACTTATACGGTCAGCGGCCTCGCGATCGGCACCTATTTCTTTGCCATAACCGCCTACAACCGTTCCGGCCTGGAGAGCGGTTATTCCAATGAGGTCAGCAAGGATATATCCGCCGCAGCGACATTTTACTTTCCCCATTCCGTGAATTGGACCGCCGGAGGCGTCGGGCCGGAAACGGCTGCTGCCGGGGCAACAGTCACCAACCTCGACACGCTGCCGGTGACGGTCACCTTCACGGCCTATGGGATGAACGGATCGTTAGTATCCGGCGCCAACATCAACAATCCGGTTACGATGGTCCTGGATCCTGGAGAGCAGGTAGCCTTCGTAGATAGCGAGTTGTTTGGTTCCGGTTTGCTGTTCGATGATCCCATAGCCTATGTCGAGATAGCGAGCAGCAGCAGCCGGATTACTGCGACTCTGATCTCCCACGACGGCAACGGCGCCATTCCGGACGCCGCGCCTGTCGCAGTCACCTTCACGACCTATATCTTTCCCGAAGTTAAGGACGGCGATCCTGCATGGCTGGGAGTCGCCAATTCGAATCCTGTTTCTGCCGCGGCCCTATTTCAGCTCATCGACGCTGATGGGAAGGTTCTACGATCAACGGTCAGGATCATCGATGCTCAGGGCACCTTCATCGCCGATACCATGGCGGAGGTTTTCCCCGGTGCCGAACTCTCGGGTTCGGAATATATCAGGGTGATTGCCGGTCAGGGCGTGGTTCCCTGCCAACTCCTCATCCGAACCTCGCAGTACGTACAAGTCCTCGACGGCCAACCGGTCTCAGACGGAGCCACCGCTCTTTATTCCCCCCAATATGTGGTTGGCGGCCCTTGGCACACGACGCTCTCGGTTGTGAATCTCGATCAGGAAGAAGGGACAATATCGTTTCAGCTCTTCTCGGATGACGGTGTCGAGCTGGGACCGCCGCAAACCCAGGCCATTGCGCCGCAGGGAAAAGTGTGGATTCCCGATCTATGGGATCTTGTCGTGAACAATTCGGGAATTGCCCAAGGCTATGTTCGGATTACGGGCGACAGAGTCAAACTCATTGGCAGCGTGCTCTTCTCCTATAAGGAACTCAATGGCTTTACGACTGCGCTGCCTCTGCTATCCGTTCTGACAAGATCGGTGCTCTACAGCGTGTCGTCGCAGGATCTGGCTTCTTATACCGGTATTGCAATAGTAAACCCTGGCGATGAAATTCTTTCGGGCAGCCTGGAAGTCTATAACCAGGATGGAATCCTCCTGGCCAATCCCTTCCCGTTGAACATTCCTGCACGACAGAGATTCAAGGGGATACTGACGGATTGTTTTCCCAATCTCGCGTCCACCAGCACTGCCTATCTGAAAATCAAGGCGGATAGAGACTTTGCCAGCTATGCGATCTGCGGCACCAGGATCCTGACCTCCCTCATGTGGATACCAGCCCAGATCGTGCGCTAGTTTTCTTGAGATAATCGGATCAGAGAAGGGTTGTGGCGGACGAGGTAAGCTGCCAGTCCTTCGCTTGCCAAAACCTGCTGCGCTTCCTGCCAACCTATCGGACCCTGGCGATCGAGTGCCTCCACGATCCGGATAATGCTTAGCGCTACTTCGGCTGTCTGCCCGATTTCCTGATCCTTGACAAAATCGATGGCATCAATCAACACCGCGTTGGCCTCGGCGAATGTGATTGGTTCCGTAACGCCATGTGCCGCGCTCCATTCGGGCTTGCTGAGAATATCGTTGATATGCGACAGCACCAGATAGGTGGCCCTCCCGATGAGTTTGAGGTTACTTGGGCTGACGCTGGTCATGGTGTTTCCGATGACACGGTCCAACAAGGCCATGATCGCCGTGGAGTGGGCATTCAGCAGCATTTTCAGTGCGATCTGGCGGCGCAACGAAATAGGATCCGCCAAAAGATCCATGGCCAGGGGCACCCATACGTCATGCGCGGCACTCAGAGGGGAAATTATTTTATGAATCGTTTCCAGCTCACCGACGCCGGATACGGTCAGCAGGGCGAGCGCGGCGCCGCGTGCATGAAAGAGTTCGATGAATCTCCGGAAGCAGGAATCCGGATCGCGCAGCAAGTGAATTTCCTCCCCCACCAATACCAACACTCCCAGATCTCCAAGCGCCGGGCCTCTGCGCGTCAAATTGGATTGGGAAAAAGAAAAGTCGTAACAGAATTCCTGATCGTTGCCGGCGCTCTTCAGGCTGCGTAACGCTGCCTCACGCAGGTAGGGATCTTCCACCTGGTCTGCAAAGGCGGGCTGGTAACGCGAAGGATCAAGGCCGCGGAACGGGCGTCCAAGGAAATGGCGCCATGCGGCACTGAGATCGGCGGCTTCTGTCCACACCTGTACCCAGCAGCGGCGCAGTGGTTCATCGACCTTGTCCAGCGGATAGAGGCGAAAGGTAGGGCTTCGTTCGGTGCCGTCAATAAACACCGTGATCAAGGCCTGCTTGGCCAGATAGGTAGAGAAACGATTATGCCGATACGTGCAGGCCTCCAAGTCGGTAAATCTCGTGATGTCCTTTGCGGCGCCTTCGACCGCCTGACGGGTTGCTTCAAAGTCCGCCAGCCTGGTCTTCATATCCGATCGGGCGCCGAAACCCAAGCTACGCATCTCGTCCGGAGTGAGACAATCCGCGAGGATCCGCTCCAAGGCCTCCTCCAGGATCGCTCCCACGACAAAAGTCTCAATTGTGGTGGCCTGCATCCGTGTCGAACCGGTAATACCCTGCGGGCCCGTGGTCAGGTTGATGTGCGTGATTGCCTGATTGTTTAATACGGAAGCACTGCGCGCGAATGGCAGGAGCACGGCGACAGGATTGTTGCATATGAAATAGAGGTTGTTCCGTGCTTCCCGGGCCGCTTTCTCGTTCATGGGCCCATATTGATCCAGCGCGGCCAGGATCGTGCCGATCACCGAAGAGGTCTCACCCCCTTCGGTCACGCAAATGACCACATCCCCGCGCCGGATCCCGTGATCCTGCAGTTGCAGCCGGCCGATCAACTGGAGATCCTCGAACCCTTCCAGGGAACTGACCAGGGCACGGTCGGCTCCCGTCATCTCTCCGATCAAGGCACCTTCAATATTCTCACCAACACGGGAACGCAGCTTCTCCCAAGCCGGATGCTGTTTTACTTTTCCCCAGAATGGCCGCCAGAACGTGCTTTCCATCTGCTTGGCGAGGCGCCCGGTCGCTCCGCAACCGTATACGTAGATCTTGTGCCCCCCCAAGACCGCTCTCACGATGGCCTCGGCGGCTTGCTCAAGTTGAACAGGATCCTGTGCCAGATGGCTGATCTTGCCGGAAATGTCCTGATCGACCGACAGCAGCATCCGCAATCCAGCCTCGATGTCCGACTGCAGGACGAAACTCAAGTTCCAGGTCTTTGGATGGCGCTGCTCGGTCAGGAGACTGTAAAGGTGGAATTGCTGCTTGTGATTCACGTAATCGATCGATAAAGGCGATGGCTTGAGCCGGAGCAGATCAAGAAGATGGGACATTCGGCGTCACCTCCGTGCGAATAAATCCCAGAGTAGCACAACGATCATCTCGGCGACACAATACTCCTCTTCGGACTATTCGTGCCATTCGTGACTAGGTTTGTCCCTACGGTCTGAATCGCGGCGCGTTTATAGGTAGTCGTGCAGCTGGAGAATTCTGAGGTTGGGCAAATCGGGGAGCTTTCGGTCGCCGGTTACGAAGAAGCGGCAACGTCGGGATATAGCAGCTGATAACTGCAATGCATCCGGCGTCCGGATGTTATAGAGGGCCCTGAGCTGTGCAGCCGCACGGAGCTGTTGACGATCAATTTCCACCAGGTGAAGGCCGCGGCTTTGCGTCAGCAGTGCCTCATAACGTTCCGCCATCGGCAAGTTGCCGATGCGATAGGGAACGACCAGAACTTCGAGTAGCGTGACCGCCGAAGTCACTATTTCCCGCCGCCCCGCGGCAACCTCCTCAAAAAGCGGCGCGACCACGGGCAGGAAATCCGGATGTTCCTCGATGAAATATATGAAGGGAGCCGTGTCCAGTGCTATCGTGCCGTGGCCCAGGGCAGAGATCAATCCCATGATCTTCGCTCTCTTTCGACGTGGCGCGCGGCATCCACTCCGGGCCAGCAATCCTTGCCCAGACCTCGGAGCTCAAGAATCGACAGGGATTCCCGGGCTTCAAAGGATTCGGAAAGGAGATGGATGACCTCCTGTGCAATCGAACGGTGCTGTTTTTTCGCCCGTGCCCGCAGCTTTTTATATAGCGGGTCGGGAAGGCCCTTGATATTGAGAGTAGCCACAAATTCCTCCATAATGCCTCCATTATGGAGGAATATGCTTCGATCTGCAAGATGATCCTGGTTCTGAATCTTGTCGGCCATCATTCCCTATAACGGCGATATTACATAATGAGAGAAGATATTTTCCCCTTCGTTACAGGGCTCCCCCTGGTGCTTTTCTCGTTCGGCGGCCTGGACTCTGGAATGCCGTGCCGGACCATTTCCGGACTGTGTTTTTTCGACGCTTGAGTTGGCCTGAAGCCTGTGCGGGCAGATTTGGCGACGTGCGAATTGGCCTTGCTCCTCAAAACCGCATGGATAACAATGTCCGTGCGCCTGGGAGACCCTTGCCATGGGATGGATGCGCCGCGGCCTGGGCGCAGGTGTTGAATCTCGTGCCTGAATAGGAAATGGTGATTATGGAATTTGCCGTTATCGACTGCAACCTTCACCCGATGAATCCCGGGAACGGCCGGGGGCAGGGTTTTGTCCAGGCACTCGACACCTGGACCCTTGGGAACAATTACGAGTTTGTCCGCCATGACCATGTCGCTTCACGGATGCATGACTTGCTGAAGTGCCATGGCCTGATCGTGTCAGGGTCTGCTTTCGACCTGGCTCTGCCGGATGGCAGCTTCGACCGCGAGCGCTACCTGACCATGATCCCGATTTACCGGCTGATGCGCGAAACTAAGGCGCCTGTGCTGGGGATCTGCTTCGGCCACCAGTTGATGGCGCTCGGCGATGAATTCGAACCGGATCGAACCGATTTCGGCGAATTGCGAATCTCCAACATGCAGGTGCCGCGGGACAAGCACTGCGTCGTACTCGTGCGCATGAATCGCCCACTGCGGTTTATGGCCCAGAGGGACCTCTGGACGCAGTTCAATCACAAGCAGGAAGTGACGCTGAACGGCGGCCTGCTCAGATATTACGACATCATCGGTGAATCGAAACAGTGCGCCGTGGAGATAATACAGCACAAGACGAGAGAGTGGTTCGGCGTTCAATTCCACCCGGAAATCGGGAAAGAGACGCAGACGGGCGAGATCGGCCAACACAATGCTGCAGTCAGGGATGGGAAAATGCTGATGCAGGAATTTGTCCGCTATTGCCTGCGTTGAAACAGACGAGCGTTTCCGGGCATGGGGAGGACTTGGGTGCACAAAGACGCAAGACCGCGGCGTGCCGATTTGCGGCCTAAAGTCCGCGGCTCCAAACAGCCAACCGATAATCCGTTCATGGGAGCGCGCTTCCCTGGGTCATATTCCAAACATGAATCCACTGTTCTGGTGGCCTCGGACTGGGCTCCGATCCGCGCCTTTGATCCGATCATCAAGAGCGATCCCGAGACTGTGTATGGGGACATGCTCCCGGTTTTGCGTGCGGCGGATCTGCGGATCGTCAACTGTGAATGTGCTCTTACTTCCTTTGACAAGCCGGTCTGGAAGAGCGGCGCGGTATTCAAGGGAGAGCCCGATCATGTGCGCGGGCTGGCGGTGGTGCCGTTTGAAGTCGCCTGCCTGGCCAACAACCATGTCTTCGACTATGGCGTCCAGGGATTCCGGGAGAGCCTGAAGGTTCTGCATGGGCAGGGCATCGAGACCGTGGGCGCCGGCCTGACGGAGGAACAGGCGTACCAGCCGCTCGACCTCGAGCGGAACAGGAACCGGATCACCATTATCAATATCAGTGAAGGGGAGGACCTGACCGCCTCCCATGGCGGACCGGGCGTCTATGGCTGGGACCTGGAACGGACCCGGTCCCAGATCCGCCGATCCAAGAAGCGCGGCCGCTGCGTGTTCGTGATCGCCCACTGCGGGCTTGAATACATCCCTTATCCCCCCAACTATATCGTGTCGGCTTTCCGGTCGTTGGCCGATGCGGGCGCCGACTGCGTCATCGGGCACCACCCGCACGTGCCGCAGGGGATCGAATGGTATCACGGCAAGCCGATCGCCTACAGCCTGGGCAACTTCGTTTTTTACCAGCTCACCGACCTGTACTACCGGAAGGTAGGAATTTGCATCAACGTCAGGGTTGCCGGCAATGCGGTTGCCGGCATTGATCTCCATCCCTACCGGGTCACGGAATCAGGCCTGAGACGATTGGGAGCCAGGGAAGAGAAGCGGTTTCGCAGCCAAATGGCGCGGATTTCCAGGCCCTTTCTTGCGCCGGCAGGACCCGGCAATGCCTGGCAGGCCTATCTGGCCTATTACGGCATGCATGGATTCGTGGCCGAGGTTTCGGCGATCCTGGAGAGGATGAAGGCGGAGCCTGAAAAAGGCGCCGCCATGTTCCGGAATCGGATCACGACGCTGCAACATTCGGAATCGTGGCGCGATTTTCTGACGCGCATCATGCGCGGCAATAAGCCCCGTTATTCGCGGGAAGCGTACCGCGTGGTTGAGGAGTGGTTTTCGAAAAAGGCTTGAGCTATCAGGGTGGAAAAGCAAAAGCTCGTGCCCTTCGTGCTACTTACGTATAAGTCCTTGCCATTTAGGCAAGAAAAGCAAAAGATCAACGCAGAGATCGCAGAGGTCGCAGAGGAAATTGATTCAAAAGCAATTGATCCTCTGCGGCCTCTGCGCCCTCTGCGTTGAGGCTTTTAGGTTGCGGATATTCCGCGCCATTCGTGGCTGCTTTTGCAGTTTCCAGGCGAGTTATCTACGGAACGGGGAGCGCTGAGAACGCAGGGGATTTATGGGCCCCCTCTGCGGCGTCTGGGTTGCGCTTTTGGGTCCCGCCTCATAGCGAATACCGCATCCGGGCCGAGTTGATGATGATCCGGATCAGCCTGCGATAATCCTCCACCTCCCCTTCGGGCGAGCCGTGGTAAAGAGTGTAGATCTGCGGCGCCCAGCTTTTGTGAGGCTTGAGGCCAGGTATGCCGTTGACCTCGATGATCCTCAGTTTTCCGCCGGCATCGGCCTTGATGTCGATGCGGACGTGATCGAGGCAGTGCATGGCTTCCGCGGCCCGGTCGGCGATATCCTTGGCTTCCTCGGCCTGGCGGCTTTCCAGCTTGATTTTAGTGAGACCGACGCCGCGCAAGTCGCTGCGCAGAATCTTGTGCTTTGAAAAGTGTTTCTGTTCGACCGTGACCAGGCCGGGCAGGCATTCTCGGCTTTTGCCGTTGCCGAGCACCAGGGTCGTGTACTCATCGCCGGGCAGGTAATCTTCCACCAGCGCTGCCTGGTCAAACTCGCGCTCGATGTAGGCAATGCGGCGTCTGAGCTCTGCCTCGGAATAGACCACGCTTTCGTCTGATATCCCCACGGAGCGGGATTCGCAGATCGGTTTTACAAAACTGGGATAAGGGATCATCGACAGATCATCGCCGCTGTGCAGGAGATGGTGGGAGGGAACGGGCACTCCATTGCCTGCCAGGATCGTGTGGGTCTGGAATTTGTTAATCATGTCCTTCATGGTGCGGCTGTTCGATCCGATGTATGGTATGCCTTTGCTGTCCAGGACATCCGCCACCCAAACTCCTTCCTCATTTCTGCCGATGAACTTCTCGTTGGATGAGATGTGGTATAGGGCGCTCCAGGCGATGTCAAAATTGCGTTCGTCGATTACCCTGAAGAAGTCGGCTTCGGATTCCACATATGCGATGCGAGCCTGGTGCCCCGAGGCTTCCGCCGCCTCGGCCACATTTTTGGTTGCGTTCAGATCGCCCCACCCCTGGGCATCGCCACCCGGACCCGTTAAAAGCAGAATTCTCATTTTGTTTCTCCGCCTGCCTGATGTGTTCCTATCTCTCCAGGTCAGAATAGATCGGGTTCGTGAGTATAGAACAGGAGCGCATGCGCCGTGGCATCGGAAATAGGCTCGAGCCGTTCCGCCACTGTGCGTCGCTGGTTATCATCCAGCTCCAGCTTCGAGATCACTCGCACGGAAACGGCGCCGGATGCAGGCTCGAGAAGCTCTCGATCAACCCTGGGGGCTATGCTCTTCACCATGCGCTCGTTGGGATCCAGGATCATTACTTTTTTGCCGGACCGGCGCTCGATGATAGTGCGGATCAAGTCCTTGACATAAGCGTAGTGAGTGCAGGAAAGCCCCGCATACAACTGCCTGCCCGGCAAGTTCGCCCTGCAGGCTTCCGATACACATTTTTCTATCAGGTCGCCCACGGCTGCGCCATCCGGATCTTTTTCTATGGCGGCTGCGAGGCCATGGCACGCAAAGGCCGCAATCCGATTGTCTGGAATTCCCAAATGGACCAACCGGTCCCGATGCACCCCTGATTCGATGGTGGTGCGCGTCCCGAATATCAGGATGGACCCGAGCGGATCCGCGCGCAGTGCCTCGAAATAAAGATCCACGCCTGCGTCGATAATCCCCAGGACCGGAATCGTGCTTGTCCGGCTGAATTCCGTCATACCGTACAAAATGGATAGCGTGTTGCAGGCAATCAGAATGCGGTCCGGCTGCATTTGTTCCATGCGGACCAGGGCGCGGTTGAATACGGCGGCGCGCGACTGAACATCCGGAAGGTCGTTGTAACCGCTGCCCTGTTTCGGCCAGGCATTGAAGTAGGTGATGCGGATGCCGGCGTAACGGCCCGATTGCCGCAGGTTCTTTTCGACTTCTGCGCAGATCAACAGGCCGCCGATTCCTGAATCGGTGATGACCAGATGCAGGCTGACGGTTTTTCCCAAGGGGGTTTCGAAATGGATCATGTTCCAGTTTGCCGATCCGATTTTCTCCGGTCCTCCTTCGCACGCCGGTTCTGGCCGTACCTGCGTTCGGGCCCTCTGTAATTCGGATCCTCAGACTTCCTGCGATTGGATTCAGATCTCCTGTCCTTCCCGGCACGGCGCTCGATTTTTTTCATACGGTCTTCCTGTGATGACCAGTTTAATACAACTGAAGCACGGACTCGCGACGCTACGAATACGGATATGCAAGCGAATAATCTTTATTATAGCGGTTTGGATCCCCTTCTGGATAGCAGATTGCGTTCGATACTCTTATTTGTCACCGGGATGATATTCCCTTTCAAGATTGGCTTTGATTCCAGCCTCCGTGAACCAAACGGGTCGGAGCTGATGAGCCGCAAACAGGCGGATCTGATCGCTGCTGTGTTTCGAGGCCGAGCGCGTGGTCTGGCCATAGGCCAGCACGGACATGGCTTGGATCGGTTTGGAGAACTGCACGGCGATGACCCAGCCATCCCCGAAGCCTACGGGCAATTCATTTTCCTGCACCTGTCCGGCGACCCGTTTGCCATCAGGCATATCTGCGAAGCGGACCACACGGAAGAGGCCATAGGTGCTATTCGCGCCATCTCCAGGCAGGTCGAGTGCGCCGAATCGAAATCGATGCACCTCGCCGCAGGCGACGTCTTCAGATCCATACGTCTGCCGGGTCCAGCGCACCGCATCTTCGAGATGTTTGAGCGCCAGCGCGCCGTTGGCGATTCCTGACGGCGTGCTCGCCGGCTTCTGCGGATCCCAAGGGGTACGGAATGGCTGGGCGTTGTCCTGGCTGTACGTGTCCCAAAATCGTTGGAACAGCACGCCGCCCTTGCTGTCAGCCGAAACACGGTTGTCCCAGGCTGCAAGCGCCTTGAGCCCCCGCTGCAGGTCAGGAGAAGGATCTTTGATGTCACGGCCGGCCTCGAGCAGGGCCGGCTTTACGCGATCGGCGAGGAGCATTTTGGTGTTGTACTTGAGACGGATAACATCCTGCAGTGAGAATTTCTCTTCCCCGTTGAGCATTTCCAGCGCCATCTGGGGCCTCAGGGCAAGCTCTCGCTCGTCTTCGATATAGCTCGGATATTTCCGGGGATCCAGGGGATTGCGCAGCGACGTGTGCCACGGGGCATTGTTGCAGTTCTGGGTGTAGCCGCCGGACGGATTCACCAGTTTGGGAAGCTTCGAGGGCGGGATCATTTTCTTCCAGACGTACTTTCCGGTGCCGGCCGGAACGTCGAGCCCGTAATCGGTGCCATCGTCGGGACGCTCGGCTATTCTTGCGTTCCACATGTACATGATATTGCCGGCGGCGTCGGCATAGGTGAAGTTGGAGGTCGGCACCATGTTATGGTCCATGACCTGCTGGAATTCCTTCAGGCTTCGGGTTTTGCTTAACGCATAAAACCCTTCGTAATAGCGGAACGCATCGAGCTGGGAAGATTGAACCGCGAATGCCTTGTCGGCACTGCGGTAGAGGATTTTGCCGAGGTGCGAGTCCCAAAACTCCCTGGTCGCCTTGCGCAGTGTGCCGTCTTTTTCCCTGATCTCGACGGAGACTTCCTTTTTGATCAAGGGAAGAGATTTGCCATCAAACAGGTAGTGATCCGGTTTGCCGGGATCGAGCGGGAGCGCAAAAACATCCATGAGATCCGGCGAGTTATTGGTGGTGACCCATCCCAGTTGTTCGTTGAATCCGGCGCGCAGCACTGGGATCCCGGCCAGCGTGGAACCGAAGAAGTTGACTTTGCCCGGGACCGTCACCTGCGCCTCCCAATAGAGGGAGGACCAGCTGAGGTGCGGATTGCCGAGCAGGATGGGGTTCCCGGAAGCAGTCCGCGCTCCGGATAGTGCAAAAGCGTTCGATCCCGGCGGTTCCGGCGCGGCTGCCGAATCGGGAAGGGAATTGATGAGATCGGCCAGGTCAGAAATGTAATCTGTCGTGCGCTTCGGGTTGGCCGGCGGGTATTTCCGTTGCAGGGCACGAATCGTAGTTTGGGAGAAAGTCGAGCGGATCGATCCTGCACGGCGGCTGGCCATGATGTCGATGCCTGTGTATGCTGGAATCCATGAAGGCAGTTCGCTGCGATGCTCCGCGACGTACAGGTTAATGCCAGCCGCGTAGGCGTGCATCATTTTGCGGTAGACGGTGCTGACGCCGCGCAAATCCTGTTCCGACATGCGCATATTCTCGTATAGCTTGAGCAGGAAATCGCTTTCCATCCCGGTTCCGAAATACCGGGCCTGCTCGCCGCGCGCGCTCACGAGGGATTGGGCGATGGTGACGCAGTGGTCTTCCGCCTGCGCATAGCCGAAGCCGAAGGCGGCCGCCTCTTCCGTCTCGGCAAGAATATGCGGAATGCCGTAGGTGTCGCGCCGGATCGTGACCTGTTTCGCCAGTCGTGCCGCATCCGGCATCTGGGAAGAGGAAGCATGGGAAATCGAAATCAGCGCCATGCCGAACAGGATGGCTGCTTCCGCAACTCGCCGTATCTTCTTCATGCGATCCCTCTGCAACAAGACGTGAACATCATCACCCTATCACCATTCGTACTACTTACCCGCAAAGCCTTTGCCGGCAGGAAAGGACGTTTTGCCGCGGAGGCGCTGAGGATGCGCGGAGAAAAGCAGAGAACGATCTCCTCCGAACGGGCGGCCGTCCAACGGCTTTCCGGCGCTTGCTGCAGTCCCAGTGTGCGGCGACGAGTTCCCGATGCCACCGCAGGATCGTGTCCGGAGTCACGATCGTGGCGACTCGGTTGATCACTTTCCTTTGACGGCCAGTCGCCGTCGATGGTTTCTATTTCACGCCTCCTTCCGCCCATACACCAATACCGTCCTTGAAAACAATCGTCGTACCGTATGGCTTCGACATCTTCGCAAGGCGATCGATGATTTTCTTGGCCATGGCCGGATCTGCGAGACGAGGCGTGCCCTGACGCGATCGCGGCATTCTGAACCCCATATCAACAGGGTAGAGCTTGATCTCGACGACTCTGTGGCCCTGGAAGACCGGGACCACCACGGCGCTTTCCCAGATATCCGCCTGTGCCGGGTAGTAAGAGGTTGGCAGACCAGTCTTCGGATCGAGTTTGGCGCGGGCATCGTAGAAATCGCCGGCCAGTGCGTTACTCCCCAATCCAAAACTTTCATACATGTCGTCAGGCATCGGCTCGATGGTTTCGTTCTGCATGAAGAAGTTGCCAAGGCTGTAGAAGATCGGCTTTCCTTTGTAAATCTCGACCCCCCTCAACTTATGGGGTCCCGATATGACGAAGACGTCCGCCCCGGCATCGATGCATTTCTTTATGAACTCACTCAGATGGGCAGGCGCAGGCGAGAGGTCGTTCGGACCCGCGATGTCATGCGAATGCGAAAAGACAATGACGAAATCGGCCTGTTTTGACGCACTGCGGATCGACCGGAGGATGCGATCTTCATCACGGGCGTTCACAGTGCCGATCTGTTTGTTCTCAGGTCCGGGAACAAAGGTGGCGCCTCCAAATCGAATCGGTTCTTTCTCCGACTCGGGTACCCTGCCGCCCGTGTCCTTCACAAGCTTTCGCAGATCCGCCATCTGGGCGGGCGCAAGCTGAGTGAATGTCGTCGTGCGCAAGGCATTGACACCGGGTCTCCCCTTCATCTCCGGCCGGGATTCTCCAGCGCGCGACATCGGAGTGAAGGAGGTAGCCATTCCGATGAGGGCAAATCTGCCCTTTTTCGTTTCGAAATACTTCGCTTGGGCAGCCTCTCCCGCCGACGTTCCAGACCCGGCGTATACCAAATGCAGCGAGTCCAATAACTTCCACGTCTCCATCATCCCTTCCACGCCGTAATCAGTGGTG
>Ga0315284_10003490_pt1 | contig 22374 bp, 29 predicted proteins | sample YL17G09_16_MG_FD_203696 | JGI IMG/M metagenome (GOLD analysis project Ga0315284, IMG submission 203696) | Sediment microbial communities from Yellowstone Lake, YNP, Wyoming, USA - YL17G09_16 | ecosystem: Environmental > Aquatic > Freshwater > Lake > Sediment | place: USA: Wyoming | collected... | reverse complement strand
GAACGACGCCGATCTAAGAATCTATGCCAGCCACACTGTAGACAACGACAAGAATCCAATTCCCTATGATGAAAAGATAAAGTTCTTGAAACTCAGCTTTCCAGAGTTCGAAAAGAATATTATCAAGTCTCCTTTAAAGACTATATTTGATATCCTGCACGAGCTTGAAACAAAATACGAGAATGTAATTTTGGTAGTCGGCCAAGATCGCGTTCGTCAGTTCCGCGATATGGTTGAGCCATATCTTCATAAGAAAGATGATACTGCTTTGAAACTAAAGAACTTCAAAGTTGTTTCTGCCGGGGATCGAGATCCAGATTCGGATAATGCTATTGAAGCTCTAAGTTCTTCATATCTTAGAAAAATGGCAGCCGAAGGACAATTTGATAAGTTTAGAGAAGGCGTTTCTTCAAAGCTTAAACCAGAGTTAGTAAAAGACTTATACAATAAATTAAGGGCCGTAAAGAAGCAAATAAATAAAGTAGAGGAATCTATGGAGCAACAAGATAAAATGTGGCAGTCTTTTAAGCAGTGGTATCTTATTCAAGATGCTAAAGAAAGCCGCGATGATCAGCCGGATTCAGATTTTCTTATAACTGATCGTAAAACTGGAAAGAGACATTTACCTGTTAAAAAATATGGAAAAATTTCAAACAGGTTGTTAGGAGCCGCCCACGCTAGTTTAACTGTTGGATACAGAGGACGAAAATATACGGGGCCGGGAAAAACTGCCGCGATGGCCAAGTTAAAAGTACTTTATAGGAAAGCCGGGAAGGATTTGCCAGGAGAATAAAATGAAAAACTTCAAAAATTATAATATAGAAGCAAAAGATAAAGAATCTAAAAAAGATTCTGAATCCAAAGATAATGAGAAGCAAGAGCCGATGTCTGAAATCGGAGAATGGAGTAAAGTACACTCTGGTTGGATAATTCGTTTTAAGGTTAATGGCAACGAATATGTTATTTCATTCTCCCCCATTGATGAGGCGGAACAACATTTCAAATTTATTTATTATCGCCATGGACAGAGAGACAGCTCTTCAATCGATAAGTTTGGTCCCGCATCTGATTGGCCAGCAATATGGGCAGCACTAGTAGATATCATCAAAGACTTTATAAAAATTTTTAAGCCCATCACAATAAAATTTATAGGAATGTCCATCAGTAAACGTGGCATCTATTATCGTGATTTGTTCAAGTTGTATGTGAAAGATTACAGATATTCGTTCAGACGTTTGGGTTATTATTCGACTTTTGATACAAGAGATTTGCAACAGGCCCCTTCATTTGTTGTTAAGAAAGGTGACTTGAAAGAACCAGAAGAAAAGAAAGAACCAGAGAAAGAAGTAAAAGAGAAAGAATAATGATAACCAAGAAACGCATAAAACTTCTTTTCGAGAACAAGATAAAGCAAAGGCTTTCAAAAGCAAAGAAAGCACTTGCCAAGTCTTATATCATTGAAGCGGATCTAGATCCCGATGCAGAACTGAAGGTAATCAAAACCAGACTTCCCGGTGGCATCTATCGTTACCAGTTTACGATGGGTAAAGTTTACATTGTTGATTTGGTTCCATCAGAGCAGAGCAATTCGATATATGGTGCGACGTTCTACGTTAAAGGACAAGATAAAGCAACTTCGCCAACTCAAAGATATGGAGTTGCTAATGTGAATTTGATTCCGCAGATGATTGAAAATGTTTTAAAGTGTATTGATATGTTTTTAGAAATCAAGAAACCGATGGAAATTCGTTTTCTTCCAGGAGACGAAGCAGCATTTCCAATGATATATCATCAACACATCTTCAAAGCATTGAAGAACTTCAAATCGGCTTTTGATAAACAGTATGCTTTGATTCGCGGAGACGCCAAGAAAGACGGCGCAGCATTTGTTTTGAAGAGAAGCGCAGCGCCCGATAATATCAAGACAACGGGCTGGAAACCCGCAAAGACATCTGGCGGTGAAGATATAGCAACAAAGACAATCGGACAACCCGAAGTAGTAATTTAAATGATATGTTGGAAAAAATGACTGAACAAAATTACATAATTCACGCCATGAAAGCGTATGATAATCCGGGATGTCAAACGCTCGAAGAATTTAAAGAAGATTTAAACCGGACAAAATATATCAAAAGACTTTTAAATAGGTATATGAAATCTAGAACCCTGAAAGAAAGATTGATACTGAATCATTTGATTATTTTCTGTAATACCTTTGGGAATGAAGCTGCTGTACGGATGTTATTCTTTAAACTCGATCCAAGTCTGTACAGTGCATTGAAAACATTTTTGACATTTTTGTACTTGATGCCAGATATGGTTTTTGGTATAACAGACAAGCCGATTCACAATAATGATATACCAGTTGATTTTAGAATTGCAAATGTACTAAGGAGCATCTAGTGGCTAAGGAATTTAAAAAGATTCGCAGACAAATGCGAAGACAAATAAATGAAGGAGCTTTAGAACAAGCCGCTGATTTCTTCAAGGGCGCTTTTCATATGAAAAGAGGCTCAGATAGGCAAGAAGAGTTAGAAGCACTAAGAGACATAGTGAAAACTGGCAGCGGCACACTTCATTTAGAAGATGGAACCGAAATTGATATAGATCAAGAAAGCGCAGAGGATCTTCTCGGTTTCCTGAAATTTCTGGATTACAGCGAAGATTTTATTGACCAGATGTTCAAGAACAAAGACGGCTTTAACTTTGTAGCAAAGATGGCATTTGGCGCTGGAATTTTTGCACAAGACGAATTTTAACGAAGTGTTCTACAATGAAATCATTTCGCCAATATTTAAAAGCCCTTCTTAGAGAAGTCAAATCTGTGATGGGTTATTATTCCTGGGGATTGATCGACCCCGCCGGAAAGGTTATTGAAGGCGATGATGATGATAAAGAAACCAAAGATTACGGCGGATCACATGAAGGGTTGATTTTAAAATTGGGTATGTCTGGCTATGATGAAATGTTACGGCGTGGATATGTTCGTTGGATTATGAGCAAGTTCAAATATGGCGGAATAATGAATATGACAGCTTCTTTTAGTATGGAAGGTAAGAACAATAAACAAAAAATTTTGAAGATGTTGGAAAACGTGAAAGAGTTTGTCCTAGACAAAAAGCAAGAGATAAACGGTTCAGTATATCTAGAGTGTGATGATAACATTTATGATATTATGGTAGATGATGTCAATCAATTTCTCAGAGCATTAAATCGTAACATTGAGAAACTTCATCAAGGAGAAGAAGAAATCAAACCCCAGGAGCACGACTCTCATCAAGTAGCTATGATGAAAAAATTTAAAGCAATGCATCACAAAAGAGACTAATATGTATTCAGCAATCTTAAAAGACGTAAGAGATTTAATTCCGGATTTGAAATCTTCTCAAAAGAAAGTGCGTTTAGCAGCTTGGAAAAAGATTCAAACTCGCTGTATAGCTGAATATAACAAAGACGTTTCTCGTTTTCACGACAAAGAGAAAGCCAAAGAAGAATACTTGACTAATATTCAAAAATTAGCTAACCTATATCCGGCCTCAAAAGCCGCAGATAAAGCAGAAGCGCACATACCATAAGGAATATTATGTTTTGGCAAATCTTCGCAAGTGTTAAAGCAATGATAATTACCGCAATCACTGTAGCGGTCTTAGCAGCACTGGCATATATTTGGTATCTTAGAGCAACTGTTGACACTCTTCAGACAGATAATGCTAAGTTGCAGGTCGCTGTTCAGGAACAACTCAAAACTATCGACGCTCTTCAGAAAGACTACAAAGCTATTATCCTGGCCAAAGACGCCTACAACGAAAAAGTAAAGCAATTAGAAAAGAAAACCAAAGAGTTAGAAGATGTTCTTTACAGAGAGCACGAGGGCAAAGCTTCCTTGGAAGACCTTGCTTTACTTGATAAAAAAGATAGGATTCAGAATTTGATAAACAAAGCTACATTAGACGTATTGAACTGTCTCAGAGCATTGAGCGGAGATAAAAGCGCCAAATGTTCGAAGTAAGGTGTTGTATGAAAAGATTATTTTGTTTGCTTTTAATTGGGATGGTTGGGTGTTCTTGGCTCAATATCAAGACAGAGCCAGTTGAAAAGCCGAAGCTTGAGATAAAACTTCCCGATCCGATACAACTGGGAGACGTTCAGTTTCTTGTAGTGACTCGCGCCAATGCAGAACAAAAGTTTAAAGAATTAGAAAAGAAAGGTTTAAAACCTGTCATCATCGGACTAAGCGGAAACAGCTATAAAGTTCTTGCGTTGAATATGCAGCAGATCCAAAATTATATTGTGCTATTACAAGAGATTATCAAACAATATCAAGTTTATTACGAAGGCGCTCTAGCCAACCCCGTTCCTTTCTACTCGCATCGCTAATTTTCCTGGTTTGCTAAATACATTAAGAACATTAATGTAAATGGATTTCTATGTCGATCAACAGATATTTCGCTTCTAACTACGGGTCGAACGCAGATCAGTCATTATTGGAAGATTTATTAATAGAAGCAATACGTTGCTATGGTATCGATATAATTTTCGTGCCATATGATCTTGTAAATCCAGATGGACTTTATGGCGAAGATACTCTAATGGAGTATAAAAGGGCATATGATTTAGAAGCCTACGTGGAGCACGTTACAGGTTGGGAAGGACAGAACGATTTCATCGCAAAATTTGGCATCCAGATTGAGGAGAAGGGAAATTTGCTCATATCAATGCGGCGCTTTAGACATGCAGTAGGACATACATTATATCGCCCAAGAGAGAAAGATATGATATACTTTCCTCTAACTGATTCGATTTATGAGATAACATTTGTGGAGCACGAAAAACCGTTTCATCAATTGGGCACAGTGAGCAATGCTTTATATTCTCTGAGGATAGATCTATTCAATTATTCAAATCAACGAATCAGAACCGGCGTGAGAGAGATAGATCGCTTTGAAAATGAAAGAGCCTTCGCAGTAGATTTTAGAATGGATGTAGGTTCTGGAAGATATTTGATTGGCGAATGGGTATATCAAGGAAATGATCTATCTTCAGCAACGGCAAAAGCAATGTGTATTCATTATGAACGCCATCACAAAGTTTTAAAAGTCAAAGATTTGGTTGGAGATTTTGATAATACACTTCCAATTAAGGGAGCTACTTCTGGTGTTGTCTATACTATTGCTTCATTTGATAATCGAGAATTGAAAAATGATCCCGTCGCCGATAATAAACAGATTCATGATTCGGCATCGACCGGAGCAAATCCTGTTGTGGATTGGACGCCCGACAATCCGTTTGGAACGGGGAAAGACTAAAATGATTGCTAATATATATCTTGTTGAAAATTTGATAAACCACAAAAGATATGTTGGCTTTACTACTAATTTTGAAGCCAGGGTGTCGGCTCATAAAAAATTGAGCGGTCGAAAATATTATTTACACCGAGCAATGAAAAAATATGGAGGTGAAAATTTTAAATTTGAAGTGATTTATCAATCCAAAGACGTTGATCACTGTTTAAAAGTAATGGAGCCATATTTCATAGAGAAATTTAATACATACAATGATGGTTATAATTTAACTCTTGGCGGAGAAGGAGCCGTGGGATTAGATGTTCCAGAGCACACTCGTATTGCCGTTGGCAATGCAAATCGAAAAAGAAACTGGACAGAAAAGTCCAAAAAGCAGCTTCGCCAAAGAATGTTGGGAAATTTACAACGGCTGGGAAGTCGTTGGTCGGGGGAACAAAGAGAAAAATTTATAGCATCTAAAAAAGGATATCGGCATTCTCAAAAAACAATTGACAAGATGAAGCAAGCCGCTTCAACCCAAGAATATAAAGAAAAATTATCTAAAATTGTTTCTGATCGATGGAAAGATTCAGAAAAACGAAAGATACAGGCACAAAAACACAGTAAATATACTTATGAAGTGACTTGTCCTGATAACACAAAAATTCAAGTCAATAACCTGAAACAGTTTGCTAGAGATAATAATTTAGGAACTAGTGCAATTTATGCAGTTGTTAATGGACGCTGGACCCACCATAAAGGGTTTGTAGCAAAGCGAATTGAGAAACCTAATTAAAGGAACTATATGATAGATGGCTCTACAATGGGATTCGGAAAAGTGCAAAATCAAATTGCGCCGGTTCATTTTCTGGTCGGTCAGCTGGAGTGTGGCTATCACAGAATATGTAATTTTGGCACCGTTAAATATATACAGATGGTATAGGGATTTAGGAAGATAGATGTTAACCTTCAAGCAATATCTGAAAGAGGAAGCACTGGCGGAAGCTGGCAATCCTTTTTATCACTTCTGGGGATTTATTGATCCCGAAGGAAAGGTTATAGAAAAAACCGGAGACGAACAAGAAGCAGAAGGCTGCCACGAAAAGCTGGCGGAGAAACTTGGCCTTGGCAGTAAACGCGAAGCATTGCGAAAAGGTTGGGTCCGTTGGGGAGTCACTAATTATAACAAGACAATATTCTTTGATTATGGCGCAAGGTTTATGAATCCATATTCAAAGAATGCTGTGGTCGTACTCGCAGACAAATATGAAAAGCTCTGGAACAAAGCTATTCTCAGCGATGAATGGAGTGGCAAGGGCGGATATTTTACAAGTTTGGATCAGATTAAAAAAGAGATTATGAGGTAAGATGGAACTGAACGAAAGCAAACAACTTGTCGGTGTATATGTAGTCTACGAGATTATTAAAAAACTTACTACGCCGTTTGATCAGACAGATGCATATAAACTTGGCATCATTGACAAAGAAGGAAATGTTCTAAGAAAGCGCAGAACCTTAAAAACCCGCCAAGAACAAAATGCTTATACCGTGCTTGATACGCTATGTTTCAATATTAAGAAGATGGTCGAAAGACTTCCTGGTGGCAAATCAAGACTTGCTTCATATGCGGCTGCATTATTTTTGATTAAGGAGTCTAAAAATTTAGAAGTGTATGAATTCAACGAAGAGATGCTAGAAGAAGAACTGCACGAGTATCTAAACAATTTTGAAATAACAGAGAACACTAAAAAGGAATTAGAGCTTGTAGATATGGCAGAGCAAATTGTAAATGTTACTGGTCCTGCTGTAGCTACAGATGTTCCATTTAAACCAAAAGTAAAAACAAAACCTGAAGAGCTTTTGAAGAAGTTTACAGAAATGTACGAAGAATGTTGCACAGAAGATCCTGTGCTATTTAAGAAAGTAGAAAGAAGGAAAGAGGTTTAAGTGAAGGTCTATTCAATCTATAAGATAATTAATCTCGTCAATCAAAAGGCATATGTTGGTTTTACGAGCCAATCTTTAGAAAGGAGATGGAATAGGCACCTGTCATCAGCAAAAAGTGGATCTCATTGTGCTATTCATGGGGCCATACGTAAATATGGAAAAGAGAATTTTAAATTTGAACTGTTAGAGTGCTCAGAGGAATTGGAATATTGTTTACACGTGTTAGAGCCAAAACTTATTAAAGAACATAATACCAAAGTTCCAAATGGATATAATCTTACTGGTGGAGGAGACGGACGCGCCGGGTGTGTTGTGTCGGAAGATCAGAAAAGAAAAACGTCAATGGCGTCCAAAAAATTGTGGGCCGATCCGATTTGGAGAGAGAAAAAAGCCGTCAATGGGAAAGGCTGGGCGCATTCTGAAGAAGTCAAAAAGAAAATGTCCTTGGCGCAAACCAACGCGCCGTGGAAATATTATAAAAGGTCTGAAGAAGTCAAAAAGAAAATGACGAAATCCAGGTGTAAAAGAAAATATCTAGTCACCCACCCAACCGGAGAAACCGAAGAAGTTGTTAATTTGGTAGAATTTTCAAAAAAACATCAATTGGCCAGTCAAAGTATGTATAGCATAGTTAATAGACGACCTGGATTTAAAAGCTGTCACGGTTTCAGAGTTACTATACTAGAAAATAACGAGTAAAATCAATATGTTATCCCACAAAATATTTCATCATCACGTTATAAGAAAAATAATAATTGCTTTTGGGAGTTTGTTTAAAGACGTGTATATCCAGCGCCTGGAAGGAGATCATCTTGACGAAACTCCAGTACAAAAATATCTTTTGGTCCCATTGTCATACGGACCAAAGCAAAAATTTATTTATCGCATCAAACAAAATCCAGTTCTCGAATCTGGGAATGTCTCAATTGTCATGCCTCGCATGGCGTTTGTCGTCGAAAATATCGTCTATGACCCCGATAGAAAACTTCAATCCACTGTATACAATACAGCAGCAATAGATACAGAACACAAAGGAAAAATATATACTCCTGTGCCCTACGACTTTAATATATCATTGTATATTCTTGCAGATAACGCAGAAGATGCAACACAAATCCTCGAACAGATTTTACCTTTTTTTACTCCAGAGTTTACAGTTACAGTGAATACAGTTCCAGATATGGGAATTAAAAATGATGTGCCAGTTATATTAAACTCTGTAACAAGCGAAGATAACTTTGAAGGAGACTTTGAAAACAAGAGAATGATCATTTGGACTTTGCAATTTACCGCTAAGGCATATATCTATGGACCCATCCGAGAACAGGGACTTATTCGCAGAGTTCTTATCGATGAACACGTTGGCGGAGGATTTCCCCCCGGAAGCCCAACAGTTGAAATTACTCCCGCGCAGATTCATAAGATTGGCGAACCAGATCCTATTACGGCTGGACCAAACGATAACTATGAATTTCGTCTTGAAATTATTGAAGATATCTAAATGAAATCTTTTAAAAACTACATAGTTGAACAGACACTTGAAGAAGCAACCGCAGAAGAGTTGTACGATAAGTATTATTCAGATATCCACAAAGAGATATTCAATGAACTTTGGAGGTCTGATCCATCTGCAAAGAATTCAATATTTGGAAACTATTCAAAATGGATTCTTTCAATCTACAAAAAGATGAAGCCAGGAGAACAGAAAAGATTTATTGATGAAGACCTATACAAAGTCAATGATGCTCTGAAACTATATGACAAAGCTAAGAAGCTAAACAAAGTAGACAAGAAAGATATCAATCAGTTTAAATCTCTCACGGAACTGATTGAATATCTTGATTCAAAGAACCTCGGTGACCTGGAAGATGTAAAATCCAAAGGCGAGATCGAAAAAGAACTCAAAGAAAAAGGCGCTAAGAAGGTTTTCGAAAATAGTGACTGGACTATCATAGTTCCAGAGACACACGATGCTGCTTGTTTCTACGGCGCAGGAACTCAGTGGTGTACAGCATCGAAAGGTTCAGATCATTTTTTCAGAAGATATTCTCAGGAAGGTCCACTGTTTATTATCATCTCCAAGAAAGAAAAAGATTCAAATGGCCGCGCAGTCAAATATCAATTTCACTTTGAATCCAATCAGTTTATGGATTCAAGAGATCATAGTGTTGCGAATCGCGGAGATGTTGAAAAATTTATGGAAGATGAGTTTGGCGAGGACGTTGTTGAGTTCTTTGATAAAGAAGGATACTTTACTGGACTGACACACTTAATAAACAAACACGGTTACGACAGCAAAGAAGTTAAAGACGCCGTTGATGAAATCTGCGACAGAAAATATGGTGAATTGACAGTTGATGGAGTCTCCGGGAAGTATGTGATATATGATCATAATAGCAATATCAAATATATGATTGGCGAGATGCCCTACAAAATTGGTGAAAACGTAGAAGAAGCTCGGAAGTTCATCTTAGAATATTATATGACTGAGGCGATGTTTAATGATTTAAAGGATTCTACTTCAAGAGAAATCCTGCACAACATCACTGGCCAAACAGTTTCAAATATGCCAAAGCAGTATGATAAGCCTTTGGCCAAGAAGGTTCGAGTTGACTTAGACAAACCCGGCGAAGAGATGTCCAATCTTTACGATGATATGATTTATGCTTTAATGGATGACAAAGATTACATCGATGCACTAGAAAAATATTACTACGGCGAAGACGGTCAGAAATATTTTACAGATATTACTTCCAAGATATATTCAGCAGTACAGGGCACAGCGTCAAAGAGTGGATATTCGGGCGACGGCGACGATTCAATTTATTTGGATTTGACCGTTGCTTATAAATCAAAGGAAGGCTGGAAAACACTAGAGGACGATTCACCGCCAGATATTATTGTAGATGAAGTTGATATATGCTTGTATATGCCAAAATACTCTCATAGTACAATTGACTTTTTAGCAGCAGATGAAAACGACGACTTTCATACTTATGAAGACGATGATTATTATGCTGATGAACTGAGAGAACTTAGAACCCCGTTTGTTGACGAGGAAAAATTCGCAGAAGTTATAGCAAAGAATGTAATTGAACCATATCTTGGAATTAATGTAAAAGATCCTAGACAAATGGAATTGGACTTGCAATCATTTCAAAAATGGATGAAAGATAATGAAGTCCTTTAAAAATTACATATCAGAAGTCCATTATTCTGATCTTTTCAATCAGCGTTTTGTTGAGATGCGAAAGAAGTATATGAAGCTTCGCCGAGAAGATCCCTCGGCTGCTGCGAAAATGTACATCAACTTCACAAACCACGTTGATAACAACATGGACAGAAATCCTTTTGTTGATAATAAATTGATTGATCACAGCGATCCAGTGGGGATTTATGCATATCCTTTAAATTACGTGATCAATCACGCGGCTGATATTTGGTATGGCGCAAACGCGAAGTATATGAGAATACTTGCTCATAAGTATGATGCAACAAAATCTTTATATCTTCAGAGCATAAAAGAATGGGATGCTATTCGAATGATTGGGAAGATCCCGCAGATTAAAGAAGCAGATATGCACCAAGAAGATGTATATCGAACTGTTTGGAAGTGGCTTCGTAAACATGGAAGAAATATCAATACGCCAGGAACAGTTTTCTTTTTTGTTGTTCAGCACAAAATAGAGAATGGAGCTAAAGAACACGAGATATATTCAAAAAAAGAATATTATGAAGCCCGCACTAATGTAGAGCAAACCCAGATTTTTTTAAAGCTTGGGTTCAATTCGCTGGTAGATACGGCAAAGAACCAAAGACGCGCAATTATTAACCCAAGAGAGCCAGAACAGATCGTATTTTTAAGGCGCGATGCATTTGAAGTTGTAGAAGTTATTCCTTTGAATTTAACGAAAGATAAAATTGGAGGAGTAACAACCTTTCAAGATCCATCATATAATCCAAGTGAAAGAAAATTGGCAGCATATATTGCCACTGAAATTGGAGACAAATTAAAAGAAGGACCGGAAAGATCTAGTCTTGGTGGATGGTCATATTATTGGACACAAAAAGGAAGACGAATTGAAATTATATTTGAAAGAGATCAATCATACTATGATAATAAAAAGATGGGAGACAAAAAACACAAAGAAGCCAAACTAAGCGACCCACACAAATATCGTATTCGTTTAAGATCTGAACGGGGCACAATTGGTGTACAGGCTGCAAAGAGTGTACCATTTCAATCAGCAGCAAAAAGTGTTATTGACGAATTTAATCAACGAGCTTCAGATCCAAGTTTCAAAGCGGGCCAGCCGGACGAACCAGAAACCCGCGCCAAGTTTCTTAAAAAGCAAGAGGATAAACATCTTTTAGATATTATGTCGAGGTGGTTTGAAAAATTCTGGATGCACGATTTCAATGATCCCGAATCTATAAAAAATCGTGGATATGAAATTAACAACACCAAAGATTTAATGAAGCATTTGGTCAAGCGATATCCTAAACATGCTGCCGAAATTAAAAAGATGTATAATGATACTAAACACATTTATAAAAATCGTTGACAATAGTGCAAGTATCTGATATATTTACAATCGGAGTATGGACTTGAAAAGTTTCAAACAATTCGTTATCTTAAAAGAAAATCGAGATGAGTATATCACGGGTCTTGATTTTTGTTTTGATGTAATATCTGAAGGTTCTCTTTCTAGATTGTGGCAGAAAGCACAAGATACGGACTTTTGCATCATTACGGCCTATAGGCGCAAAGACCGAGACGGCAAGGACAGAACCAAGGAAGACAACGTTCTTGCGAATAGGGAGCTTCGTGCAGCTTTGAACAGTAAAAAATTGGGTGGGTATCCTCTTGTTGGTCACTGGCAGGAGTGCGAGTTGCCAGATACGCCATATGATAAGTGTCCGATTGATAAGAAAAAAGATACAATAGAACGATCATACTTTGTTCCTAGATTCAAGGACTTCGATCCTAAGTTATTCGTTGATCTATGTTTTGATCTGGCCAAGAAGTATGATCAAGATGCTATTGTAATGAAGGTCGATGATTTCAATCTCTTTGGCGTGTACGATTCCAAAACGAAAGATGAACTTGTCAAGTTCTCCAAGAACATTCAATTTGGCAAAGTCCAACAAGCATATAGTCAATATGTGAAAAAAATGAATGTAAATTTTGTATTTGAAGGAATGGAGATTCCAACTTGTCTGAATTTTGGAAAATTAGCTTTTAGGAATAACGGGTTTCTTTGGCTGGAGTAATATGACATTTTATCTTTGCTTTGGTTTGACTGGTATTGATTTTCGTGTCAGTTACGATTACATTCGATTTTCTTTCTTGATCTTTACAATATGTGCGTTCCCATATAACCTTGAGCGTTCTGTTTACAGTATGCAAATGGCGCAGAGTGCTTTGCTTGCCAAAACTATAATCTTAGAAAGTCTTATCAAAGAGAAACTTCCAGAAGACTACAAGAAGATTTACACCGAAAATATATACGATCCGATTGTGGATTTGACCAAAAAGAATTGATATATTTTTGAACTTGTCTTCGTTTAAGATTTAATTTTTTCATTGCTTCTTTCATGCAAGAATACTCAATTCCATTAATTATAACTTTTTTGGCTCTGCCATTATTTCCTCCGCTTACATCTCCAAAATTTTTTGCCGTTTCAGGTTTGCCGTAATTAGGATTCTTCTTACCCATTTTTGATTCACTTTTCTTTCTTCTTGATTCTGGATTTCTTGCTCGTTCTTTAATCGCGTCTAATAGTTCTGACGAGCACGGTTTCCCTTTATTCCAGGGTTCTTTTCCATACATTCCATTTTTTGGACCATTGTTGGGAATACCATATCTTGGATTTAACTTTCCACACATTCCAGGTTTTCCAAGACGTTTTTCACTATGTAATTTTCTCTTTTCTTTGGTCCAAGCATCCCTTATCTTTTGTTTAATTTCTTCGGTCATTATACAAGCCCCGCCATCACCGCCAAATGTCATATTATATCCTTTATTATTCTGATAATAAGAATTGTATTCTTTGATAAAATGGACTTCTTTCTCTTTAGCTTCTTTTATTGAAGTTACCATTTCCAATATTTTATAAGTAAAATTGTTACTACCATATTTCCGAATTGCATTATACAACATTCTTGATTTCCAGTGCCCATGTTCTGCTTGAGTAAAACGTCGCTTCATATACCAATTAATATCTTTGCCGGTATATCCAATGTATACTTTGTTGTTGACTAAATTTAAAATTTTATATATAGTAAACATATTTCTATGAGTTTATATCTAGATCTAAAATATGTTAAATTGTTAGCTTCCTGTTTAGAAAGATTTAAACAGAAAGGCGACTACTTATTTATAGCTCGCTGTCCATATTGTGGAGATTCTCAGAGGAAAAAATCCAAATGTCGCGGATATATTTACCGGCGCAAAAGCGATCTGTACTTCTTCTGTCACAACTGCAATAAAAGTGTTACGATTGGAACCTTCATTAAATTTTTGAACGTTCCATTGTATGAACAATATAGATTAGAACGATATACATCAGGAGAAGGTGGCAAGAAAGCACACTCGGTCCCAGAATTTAAAAACATAAAACCAAAGAAGATTGAAAAGTTTCAACTGGGACTGCCGAATATAGAAGACCTTCTAGACTCACACGTAGCCAAAAAGTATTTAATCGAAAGAAAAATTCCAGAAAAGTTTCTAAGTCTTTTCTATTACTGTTCAGACTTTAAAGAATGGGCAATCAAAATAACTGATGGTGAGTTTAAAGAAAAGTATCACAGCGAAACGTCTGACCCAAGAATCGTAATTCCATTTTTTGATCAAAAACAAAATATGGTGATGCTTCAGGGCAGATCTTTGTTGCCTTCGAAGCTTAGATATGTTACTATCAAGTTCGATCAAGAAGCTCCAAAAATATTTGGACTAGAACGTTGGGATAAAAGAAAATCGACGTTAATTGTTGAGGGGCCATTTGATGCGCTCTTTCTTCCCAACTGTTTGGCTATGGCAGGATCTTCGGTAAATGTTTCAAGTCTGTTCCCAAACAAAAAAGATGCAACATATGTTTTCGACAATCAATGCAGAAATAAAGAACTTATAACACAAATGCGACATATAATCAACGAAGGATATAACATTTGTATTTGGCCACAAACAAATCCTAATAAAGATATTAATGATATGATTCTTTCTGGTCGAACAGCAGAATCTATCGTAACAGAAATCGAAGAAAATACTTATAATGGATTAAGTGCGGTATTAAATTTAGACCAGTGGAAGAAATGTTAATATGGGCGACTTACTATTAGAAGATGATAGCAAACTTTTGGACGAAGAAAAAGAAAAGACTCATCCAGCACGAGTTGGATTCCTTACACTTGGAATATGTTTGGCAATAGTTTTAGTAGTATCGCTGGCCAAACCCAAAGTTGTAAATAACAAAAAGCTTCTGAACATTGCATATTCGCCCTATGCAATCATGCACGATAAATTTGAATGTAAGAAATTTATTAAGTCTACCAAAAAAGCAAAGCGGATTGATTTGTCAATTGTCTGGAACAGTTTTGGAAATAATCCCGATTGTTTATTGAAATTATTAAACGACACTCGAACCAAGAGTTTGCAAATACATGCAATAAACGAAGTATGCAATCGAAATAGAAACTGCGGCTCATATGAGTTCTTAGCAGGTTCAACCCCAACTACCTATAGCAATAAACTAATTGCCAAAGATAAAGTTCTCCTTAAAAAGCTTAAGGTATATTTTGCGGGGATTAGAAAATTCTTAGATATAAACCTGGCTCCGTGGACAACGTGCTATATAAGTCCTGGGTTAGAAAGTAATTTAGACTATGATGCCGGGAAAGTATTAGTAGACCTAACGCGGGAAAGCTTTCCAAATTGCCTAATTACGTGGAACACGATGAAGCGTTCCAATAATTGGAAACACAACATCCTTGCTGATTTGACAGAAACACACGCAATTTATTCAGATGTTCCTGCGCCATGCATTTACAATTTGGACGGCGGTGAAATTCGTTTCCCAGGCAAACCAACATCAAGTGCTGGATATAAACCAACCATCTTAGATGTTGGCCAGGAATTGGATAAGTATATGTACACGAACGGCAATAAGTGCCGGTTTGTATATCTGTGGACGTGGGAAAGCAATTGTTACGAGACTGGATATAATGGGCCTCGTCCAGATCCTCGCACAAGAAATTGTAATTCCACGAATGCATATAAATTGGTTGGAGAACAAGTAGTGCGCGGTCAAGATTTTCCTAGAGTTAATAAAGATGTTTGGACTTATCGGGAGTTAGATATTTTTAAAGACTGCAATAAAGTCTTCAAAAAGAATGCATTTTCTGTCATCTCCAATGTTGAAGGCGGCAGCGATTGGATTTTAAAACAAGACGCAAAATCCGTTGAAGCATATACCTTTTATGGCAAGATTGATCGATTTACTTTTGCATCTAAAGATGATGTGGCATTCACATATACCTGGAAGGCGCTTTTGAGTCCAGAACTGTATCCTTTAAAAATTGGACTTAAGATCCAACTTCAAGACGACAAACTCGTGTGCTATCAGATTGATGATGTGACCGCACTAGTGCCACAGCCAGTTCAATAAGGAAATAGAAATGAAAAATTATATTAAATACGCAACTGAAGTTTTTATAGCGGGGTTTTGTTTATATTCAATTACGATTTTGTCTTGTTCAGGCGGAGGCTCTGGCGGCGGCCAAGATACTGGTGGCGATTCTACAGACAATCGAATTTTGAATTCGATTGTAGAAAATACCACACCACTTGGACTATCGACTTTTGCTATGGGCGTTTCTGGAAAATTTCCTCTTGAGGACTCGCAAACCGCAGAAGGAATTGGGTATAAATCTATTGCTAAGGTCGTCAGACACATAGCAACAAATGAACTATATACCTTTCCAGAGACGCCTTCGCATCTTCAAGTTCAGAGTGTTCTAGAATCATTCATCAATGATGGATTTCTAGTAACACACGAGATTCATATTTTAAACGGCCCAAGTATGAGAAAGAGCCGAGATTCTTGGATTAATGGAGTGGTAGGGAAAAATGTTTCCGATGAAGAATTTGTTTCTTTGCTTCAATCAAATCAAAAAGTTAGAGACGCCGTGCAAAATCTTTTTGGAGAGGTTGTGGCATATGCAAACACCTTGGAGGCTCTTGGCGTTAACGTTTTGATTTGTCCTGAATTGGAAGACAATCAAAATCATTCGTCATTTAATATCTTGTTGAGTATGTTGGCTAATGTGGGCTGGTCAGATAAATCTAAAATCGTTCGCAATGGAGGAAGTCCCGGAGAGAACGGAACAATATACGAATCACACAATTATTCTGCAATCGGAAGTTTGAGGCCGGGAGATATTTTTAACAATGATGGAAATACATTTTGCTTTGCTGCAAATCCAACGTGTGCCCCAGGCGCGTTGTCAGAATCTCAAATTCGTAATGCAATATCTCACACACAAGCTAAAGGAATATTGATGTTTGTGTGGTCGGAGCACGGGCAGGGGCTTCAACAAACAAGTCCGGGAAACTTTATTCCATATCCTGAATATACAAATAGGAATTATGTTTTGGATAACCCTCTAGGATCGGCGAGTTTATTGCTGGGAATCTCTGAGGCAGAAGTTGTGCTAAAGTGAAATATACTTTTTCATAAATAAAATCCGAGAGTGTTTCACCGCTCTCTTTTTTATCGCCCAGTATTGTTAGAATTTTATTAAGGAACTTCGTGTATGATTAAGAATGATCGATGGATTCGAGAATTTGGTGAAGCGGGAGGCATCTCTCCTTTTAGTTCTGAGCAAGTTAATTCGGCAAGCTATGACGTAGTACTCGGGAATAGTTGGTTGGTCCCAATTAAAAAATATTATCTTTGTGGGTCTTGGATATCTGGATTTACTACTAAAGTTTCAGATGAATTTATTTTACGACCAAATGAAGTTGTACTTGCAACTACATTTGAATATGTTAAAATACCACGCGACGTTTGCTGCGATTTGAAATTAAAAAGCACAATTGGAAGAAGCTTCATTAATCACACACTTGCTGGGTGGGTAGATCCGGGATTTAACGGACAAATTACATTGGAACTTCACAACATCGGGCCAAATCCATATGTTCTTAAACATGGAGATAAGATAGCGCAACTTGTCTTTCTCGGAATGGAAGAGCCAGCCGAATGTGCATATGGCGAAAAGAATACAGACAAATATCAAAATCAATTTGGCGCGACTGCTCCAAAGATATAATTAAACATGAATGATATCAAAGAAAAATTTCCGTTGGTATTTTCATTTTTTGAAGATAATGAATTTGCTGCAACTACAACAATCAACAAATATTTGTTAAAGAATGAACAGGGCGAAATTGTTGAAACCCGCCCAGAGGAAATGATCTATCGAGTAATGTTTGACCTTGCTTTAAATTTACCATATGGCGCTCCTTCTGAAGCATGGCTTGAAAAAAACATCGAAGGATATTCTCCACTTAGATCCGACCGACAATTTATTTGGGTCGATGTTTTTGGTCATGCGTGTGATAATTTTCGGGGAGTGTGCCCGCAAGGAAGTGTTTTGAGCGCAGCTGGAAATAAATTTATTCCACAGAGTCTTTCAAATTGTTTTGTAATTGATTCCCCGGAAGATAGTATATCTGGAATTATGAAAACGAGCGAAGAGATTGCACAACTTAGTAAGCGGCGCGGCGGCGTTGGCCTTGATATCTCAACATTAAGGCCGTGTGGTCATCCAGTCGCAAATGCTGCAAGATCATCCTCGGGCGCTTATGGATTTATGGATCAGTTTTCAAATGTGTGCAGGGCAATCGGACAATCTGGTAGACGTGGCGCACTGATGATTACCCTGGACATTAAACACCCAGACGCTGAGTTATTTGCTAAAGCCAAACGCGATTTGAAATATTGCACTGGCGCAAATGTAAGTTTGAAGATTTCTGACGAGTTTATGAAAGCTGTCATAAATGATAAAGAATTTGTCCAGCAGTGGCCAATTGACTCACATATGCCATCAGTTGTAAAAAAGGTTCGGGCAAAAGAGTTATGGAAAGTAATATGTGAATCGGCTTGGCAAATGGCAGAACCGGGACTTATAATGTGGGACAACTGTATAAAGAACCTGCCAGCACATTGTTATGAAGGATTTAAAGCTGTCTCAACAAACCCATGCGGCGAAATCATACTTAGTCCAAACGATTCGTGCCGCTTGACCACAATTTGTTTGACCCAGTATGTTGACAACAAATTTTCGAAGTTGGCCGCATTCAACTTCAGAAAGTTTGAAACCGACGTTCGAATCGCCATGAGAATGATGGATGCAATTGTATCTACAGAAATTGTCGCCATCAAAAAAATTATTGAGAAGATACAGAGCGATCCTGGAAATCATCAAGTTGAATTAGACCTCTGGAATAAAATTTTGACAAGTACTATCAACGGTCGCCGCTGCGGCTTAGGAACGCATGGTCTAGCAGATTGTTTGGCGCAGCTTTGTTTAAGATATGATTCTTCAGCCGCAATTCAAATTGTAGATAAAATATATGAAACATTTCGTAATACCGCATACGACGAGTCAATAGAGATGGCAATTGAATACGGGCCGTTCCCTGTATATGATTATGAGAAAGAAAAGAACTGCGAATACATTAAAAGACTTCCTGACGCGCTCCGAAAGAAAATGAAGAAGCACGGCAGAAGAAACATATCTTTACTCACGATGGCCCCAACAGGAACGATATCAATTCTTTCCCAGTGCAGTTCTGGAATTGAGCCATCTTTCAGACACGTTTATATTCGCCGAAGAAAGATCAATCAAAATGATTTAAATGCCAGGGTTGATTTTGTAGATGCAATGGGTGACAAGTGGATGCATTTTCCTCAGTTTGAAAAGAACGTTAAGAGATATTTTGAAGTTAATAATCGTAAGCTTCCAGATCAAATCAAGAACGAAGATGAATTATTAAATGAAATATTACCAAGCTATTTCATAACCAGCGATAAAATCAATTGGAAAAAAAGAGTCGAGATGCAAAGCACAATTCAAAAGTATGTTGATCATTCTATAAGTTCAACAATCAATTTGCCAAAAGATGTTCCACAAGAAACGGTTCAAGAACTTTATGAAATGGCCTGGGAGAAAGGTCTTAAAGGGCTGACGGTATACCGCGATGGATGCCGAACCGGTGTATTGGTAACAGATACAAACGAGAAGCCAGATCATATTCAACGAGTCGAAGCGCCCGTTCGTCCAGACAAACTTCCTTGTGAGGTTCATTTTACCAAGGTCAAGGGCGAAGACTACGTTGTTATTGTTGGTTTGCTGAACGGATCTGTTTATGAAGTGTTCTTTGGTAAGTATGATAATCAAATTCCTATGAAACCTTTTCATAGTTTTATTGAGAAGAAAGGTCGGTCTAGATATTATTTAACTTTTATCGAAGACGTAGAAGTCAAACAAATTGATGTTAACAAATATTTTGATAACAAAGACTATGAAGCGGCCACTAGACTCATTTCAACGGCGCTGAGACATGGAACGCCGCTGTATTATGTTGTGGACCAGCTACAGAAATCTTCGCCGTCAATTATTGAATATGGCTCTGCCATTTCAAGAGTTCTCAAGAAATATATCAAAATAGAAGATATGAAAAAATATGTTTGTTGCGAACATTGCAACAGCAAAAATGTTCAAATCAAGAATGAAAATGGTTGTTATTCTATTATTTGCTTAGACTGTTCAACCGTTAATAGCAAATGTGGATAAATATTGGTTGAAAAAATATTCGTGCTGTGATAATATGTTTTATATTTTAGATTGGAAGGAATAAAATGAGATACCCAAAGATTGTAACTTTCAGGCTGTTTGGATATACACTAGACATCCTGCTCGATAAGAATACAGATCGACAGGCCCGTATGGATGAAGTTATAAAGGATCTGAAAAATTGGTCTGATGGTCTTGGCGAATTAGAGCCGGTAGATGAAAATGTAATTGCCGATTATGAACCGACATATCCTTGCAAACCGATCAAGAAGGCGGTCAAGAAGGCAGTTAAGAAAGTTGCCAAGAAGCCCGTAAAGAAGACCTCCAAGAAATAACTTTGCCCCTTTGGCCCCTTTATGGCCCCATTGGTAGGTATTGATTTTAGCTTGACCTGTCCGTGTCTTTGTTTCTGGGACGGCGGGAATGTTCCATTTAGCTTGGACGGTTGCTGCTTTTCTTACTTAATTGACAAAAAGAAGTTTGAAAGATTCTGCGGAAAGTTCATTGGGCACCCACATAAGCTTTGGCAAACCAACGAAGAACGCTATGAAAATATTACAGAATGGGCAATCACGCAACTTTCGCCTGGCACCGTAGTCTTCCTGGAAGGATACTCGTTCGGATCTCGTCTTGGAATGTTATTTAATATCGCAGAGTTAACTGGCCTACTCAAACACAAGCTGTATAAAGCCAAGATAGACTTTACCTTAGTTCCGCCAACAACTGTTAAAAAGTTTGCAACTGGCAAAGGTAACGCCAGAAAAGAAGTTATGTACGAAGCCTTCTACAAAGAAACCCAGTTTGACTTATTGAAAGAACTAAATATTAAAGTAGCAGGAACAAATCCAGAATCGGATATAGTAGACAGCTACTTTTTGGCAAAGTATGGCTATCAAAAAGTTTTTGTTTAAGATTTTACTAGTCTTACTGGCTATATTTCAAATCCAAGATGGATTGTGTACTCACGCTGGAGTTGATCAGTTCGGCATTGATATTGAAGCGAATCCATTAATTCGCTGTTTCATGGACAGTTTTGGTGTTCATGCCGGGCTTATGCTGCCGAAACTGTTTAGTTTGGTGTTAATAGCATATATCTTTTATTTTGAGAAGTTTAGTTATAAAACATCAACTTTGCTTTTGTTATTTTTTGTGAACTGTTTTTATTTCTATGCAGCGTGGAACTGGTTTAAGATTTTATTTTAGAGAACTATTATGAAAAGTTTCAGAAATCTAGTTGAAGATTTAGAAGAGAAGTTAGATAAAAATATATTCAGCTTCACAGAAGCAGATGCTCAAGCAGCCGCGCACATGCTAGGACTCCAATTTGTTCCTCTCAAAGAATTAATGAAAAAGAAAGATAGGCAACCCAATGAAGTTTGTCCATGTCAATTTTTAAAAAGTTTAAATACAGAATTAGAACATTTGGATATTACGGGCGGAAATTTATTGGCCACTGCTAAAATCGGTTTAGCACATTTGCGAGAAATTCCAAATTACTACGATCTTCTTGAGAAGATGGAAAAAAATGCTAAAAAATAAGTATTATAATTGTTATTATCGAATTATTGATAAAGCTAAAACTCGGAGTATACCGAAAAATATTTATTCGGAGAGACATCATATTATTCCAAAATGTTGTGGCGGAAACAATGCAAAAGAAAATATTATTCGACTGTATCCAAGAGAACATTTTATCTGTCATCTTTTGCTCCCAAAAATATATGATAATGAATTTAGATTTAAATTGATAAGTGCTGCTTGGAAATTGGCATGTATGTATCAATACAGAAATGTCGGCGAAAAATTAAATTCTCGAACATATGAACAGTTGAGGAATAATGTATCAGTTGAAATGAAATTATATAGAAAGCTGCATCCGCTCAGCCCCCCAATGCTTGGTAAAAAACATTCGAAAGAATCTGTTCAAAAAATGAGAGAAAATCATCGCGGGCAAGTTGCTTGGAATCGTGGAATAAAGCATTCCGAAGAAACTAAAGAAAAAATTAGAAATAAGTTAACTGGAAACAAAAATTGTTCTGGTCGGGTCTTGTCGGAGGAAACTAAAAAGAAAATTAGTTTATCCGAAAAGGGAAAACTTATATCTAAAGAATCGACAGAAAAACGTTTACAAACATTATTTAAAAATAAAGAAGTAGAAAGGCAAAATGAAAACCTATAAAGAATTTAAAAAGAACTTGAACGAAGCCGATGAAGTTGATGCAGTTGATGCAGTTGATGCCCTAGACGCAAAGCCAGAAAGATCAACTGAAAAAATTCTATCTTACA
>Ga0315284_10003489_pt1 | contig 22379 bp, 15 predicted proteins | sample YL17G09_16_MG_FD_203696 | JGI IMG/M metagenome (GOLD analysis project Ga0315284, IMG submission 203696) | Sediment microbial communities from Yellowstone Lake, YNP, Wyoming, USA - YL17G09_16 | ecosystem: Environmental > Aquatic > Freshwater > Lake > Sediment | place: USA: Wyoming | collected... | reverse complement strand
AGGCCGCCGGGGAAGATGTACTGCTGGATGAAGTCGGTGCCGGCCACGTAACGCTCGAAGAGGTCGTCACGGATGGTAATCGTTTGGATGCAGGCCCGGCCGCCGCGCTTCAACTTGTCGTGCACCGTGGCGAAGAACGCGGGCCAGTACTCGTGACCGACCGCCTCGAACATTTCGATCGAGGCGATGGCGTCGAACGGTGCGTCGTCGATTTCACGGTAATCCTGCAAGCGCAGCTCGGCGCGGCCGGCCAGCCCGGCGTTGGTCAATCGTCCTTGTGCATACGCCAGCTGTTCGGTAGAGAGCGTCACGCCGGTCACCTGGGCGGCAAGATGACCGGCCGCGTGTTCCGCCAGCGCACCCCACCCACAGCCGATTTCGAGCAGGCGCTGGCCGGGCTGCAGGCCGCACTCGTCCAGCGCGCGTCGCACCTTGGCATGCTGCGCGGCCGACAGGCTGCGCGTGGCGTCACCCTCGAACCAGGCGCCCGAGTAGTTCATCGTCTCGTCGAGCCACAGGCGGTAGAACGGATTACCCAGGTCGTAGTGGGCGTGGATGTTCTTGCGGCTGCCGCGGCGCGAATTGCGATTGAGCAGGTGCTTGGCGCGGTACAGCAGCCGGCCCCACCAGTGGCCATAGACCATGCCCTGGACGGCGTCGCGGTTGGCGACAACCAGCTTGATCAGCGCGGGCAGGTCAGCGGTGCTCCAGTCGCCGGCGATGTAGCTTTCGGCAAAGCCAATGTCGCCCGATTTGAGCGCGGCGGCGCAGACGTTCCAGTTCGACAGCCGGATCGCGGCATGGGGACCAGGGCAATCTGGGTCACCAAAACGCGATTGCGTGCCATCGGGCAGCTGCACGCTGAGGCGGCCGTGGCGCACGCCGCGGAGCAGGCGCAAGACCGCGCGAGCAGCGGCGGGTGCCGCGGGCGGCAGCGAAAAATGAGAGGTGGAGGACAGGCTGGACACGGTTCGGCTCATCGCGGTTCAGGTGGACGGGCAGCGTAACGCTGACGATTCAGCGGGTGACGAAGGATTCAGGTGCGACAGGTTTGCGCACCAGCGGCACGCGCTTGGCCCACAGGCGCAGCGCCTGCCAGTGGATGCGCGCGATCACGGCGAGTGTCATCAGCGGTTGGCTGAAGAATGCGATGCGCTGCCGCGAGGAGGTCGCACAGGCAAAGGCACCGCTGACGCTGGTCAGCAGCAGGGGGCCGTCGCCGTCGTGGTGCTCGACGCGCGCGACGATCTGCGTGTCGCTGCGCACGAAGCGGAAGCGGTACTCGCCGTCGATGTGACAGAACGGCGAGACGTGAAACACCTTCTGGGCCCGCAATTCGCGGCCCCATGCAACGCCGCTCCCGGCGAGCAGGTAGCAATGGCGCTCGCCGAAGGTATTGTTGACCTCGGCAACGATGGCCGCGAGCGAGCCGTCGCGGCGATGGCAGTACCAAAAGCTCACGGGCTTGAAGACGTAGCCGAGCACGCGCGGGTAGGTCTGCAGCCAGACTTCACCGTCGGCGTCGTGCACGCCTTCACGCTCGAGTTGCTCCTCGAGCCAGGCCAGGCAGTCGTCGCGGCCATCGCCGTGGTCGTGGTCGTGGAAGGCGAGCAGGCCAAAGCGGTTGCGCGCGAGGGCCGGCTCGGGCGACCCACGCAGTGTGCGCAGCGGCAGCAGCAGGAAGTAGGTTGGGTAATCGAAGCCGTGCGTGGTGGGGCGCAGGCGCAGGTGGCGCACCGTGCCGATGGCGATCTGGGCACGCGCCGCAGCTGCAGTCACGCCGCAACTCCCGCCGCAGTCTGCGCGGCCCAGCGCGCGCGCACACCGTCGACCACTGCCAGGCCCGACATCAGACCGTCTTCGTGAAAGCCGTAGCGTGTCCAGGCGCCGCAGAACCAGACATGCGAATGGCCCTGCAGCGCCGGCACCCGGCGTTGGGCCTGCACGGCGGCGCGGTCGAATATCGGGTGTGCGTAGTCCCAATGCCCGAGTACGGCACCGGACCGGATCGGCCGCTGCGGGTTCAACGACACGATCACAGGTGATTTCCAGGGCAGGGGTTGCAGCCGGTTGATCAGGTAGTGCAGACACACACCGGTGTCATCGCGGCCGGCTTCTGCGGCGCGTTCGTAATTCCACGCCGCCCACGCCCGCGGCCTGCGCGGCAGCGCCGACTTGTCGATGTGCAGCACCGCGCGGTTGGTCTGGTAGCGAATGGCGCCCAGCACGTCGCGTTCGTCAGTGCTGGCGTCGGAGAGTAGGGTCAATGCCTGGTCGCTGTGGCAGGCCAGCACAGCCTCGTCGAAGCGTTCGTTGCCGACGTCGGTGGCGACCGTCACGCCGGCGGTGCCAGCCCCTGGGGGTGACCGGCGCACCGAGCGGACGGGCGTGGCCAGTCGGGCGTCGGCAATCGACGCGAGCATCTTGTCGACATAGTGTCTCGACCCTCCGCTCACGGTGCGCCATTGCGGCCGATCGTTCAACTGGATCAGGCCGTGGTTGTGGCAGAAACGGATCATCGTCCCAACCGGAAAGCGCAACATCTGGTCGGTCGGGCACGACCAGATGCAGCCCACCATCGGCAGGAAATAGCCGTCGCGGAAGGCGCGGCCGAAGCGGTGGCGGTCGAGGAAGTCGCCGATCGGCTCGTCGAGTTCGGCGTCGCCGTTGTGCACGGCGATGGCCGTGGCGAGGCGGTTGAAGCGCAACACGTCGGCGAGCATGCCCCAAAAGCGTGGCGAGACCAAGTTGCTGCGCTGTGCGAACACACCGTTCAGGTCGCTGCCGCACCACTCCGAGCCGCTCTCCGGATCCTGTACCGAGAATGACATGTCCGACGAAGCGCTTGCGACATCCAGGCGCTTGAACAGCGCGATCAGTTGTGGGTAAGTGCGCTCGTTGTAGACCAAGAACCCGGTGTCGACCCCATGCTCGACGCCCTCGAGCCGCACATCGACGGTGTGCGCGTGGCCGCCGAACCAGCGTTCGGCCTCGAACAGCGTCACCGCGGCTTCAGACGCCAGCCCATGAGCCACCGCCAAGCCCGAAATCCCCGAGCCGATGACCGCGACGCGGCGCATGGCTCAGTGTCCTCTCGCGTTGCGCAGCCAAACAAACGGGGTACCGCGGCAAGCGGTACCCCGGGCTGTAAAGGTTGCCACGCAGCGCCCCAGAGCGAAGGAGGGAGGGAGGGAGGAGGAAGAGAGGCGCTCAGGGATTGCAGCCAGAAATCCTGGAAGGCCGCGTGGCAATGAAAACCATACCTTTGCACGGACTGCTTCGCCGATTCGAAGTTCCGGTGTCGAGATTGCAACGGGCTGTGTCGCAGGCGCTGCTGGCGGGCGGGGTTGTGAACTCATCAGTTCAGAATGATACTTTGTAGTAGTTGTCTATGTCAAATGGCGCCGCCGATGTCCTCTGTCAGCTATGGGTCTCTGATTGCGGACAGTGAGCGTCGTTTGTCCATTACAAATATGGGCGCTCGGATAGTATGTGGACATACGTGAGTTAGCAACCGAGGCGGTTGCGGCGGCAGCGGTCTGGAGGATGCGGATGCAAGCAAGCTTTTCGGCGAGGCCGCTCACGATGTCGATCGCCGCCGTCGAACGCGACACGGGACTGAGCAAGGACACGTTGCGCGTATGGGAGCGACGCTACGGTTTTCCACTTCCCGGCCGCGACCTGTTGGGCGAACGAAATTATCCGTTCGAGCAAGTCACGCGGCTGCGCACGATCAAACGCCTGCTCGATGCCGGCCACCGCCCGGGCCGCATCGTGGCCATGTCACCGGCCGACTTGGAGCGCCTTTCGAGTGCCACCAGTGTGCGAGCCGCGGCGCCTGAACCTGCCGCATCGCATGGCGCGCCCGACCTGGCCACTTTCATGGCCGCGATTCGCCAGCACGACACTGAAGCCCTGCGACACCTTATGGCGCGGTCGATTTCGCGGATCGGGCTGGGCCGCTTTGTGCTCGACGTGGTGGCCCCGCTGAACATGCAGGTTGGCGAGGCCTGGATGCAAGGCCAGCTCGAGGTGTTTGAAGAACACCTTTACACCGAATTGGTGCAGGTGGTCCTGCGAAACGCCCTTCATCATCTGCCCGCCGACGGTGCGGGACGGCCGCGTGTCCTGTTGGCCACAGTGCCCGGCGAGCCGCATGGTTTGGGCCTGTTGATGGCCGAGGCGATGCTGGCACTGGAGGGCTGCCGTTGCGCCTCGCTTGGCGTGCAGACGCCGATATGGGACATCGCGCGCGCCGCTGTGGCGATGCGTATCGAGGTGGTGGCGCTCAGCTTCACCGGGTGCACCAACCCGCACCAGATCGCCGATGGACTGACGGAGTTGCGCAACAAGCTGCCGCCCGAGGCTGCGCTTTGGGCTGGTGGCAGTGCGCCCGTGCTGCAACGTCGCGTCATCGAAGGCGTGCGCGTGCTGCCGACCCTCGATGCGGTTGCCGGGGCGCTGGCTGATTGGCATGCCCGCGCCCCTGCGGGTCACTGAAGCGTTTGCCATGGCGAGTCCTTTGAATCGCGGCGCATGCAGCAAGGACAGGCGATGCTCTACCCCGAACTCTTCACGCAGCTCGAATCGGCGCGTTGGAACATGGAGCGTGACTTCCGTGGGAGCGCCTTGATGCCGACCGCTTGACTGAGGAGCAGGCGCAGACGATTGAGATGAACTTTCACCCAGGGGCGGCGCTGCCGGCGACCGAGATGTTCTTGCGCGACAGCCGCGAACCGAGTTGCACGCGGTACGCTTCGAGTTCGACCCGGCGCCGGGCAAAGTGACTCAACGCCGGGTGACCAGCGCAATGCCCAGCGCCACGGCCGTGACCGCTACCACGAGGCGCACCGTCAGCGGCTCGCCGAGCAAGCCGACCCCCGCCATCAAGCCGGCCACCGGGGTCAAGAGTGTGAAGGCCGCGAGCCGTGTGGCCGGGTAGTGGCGCACCAGCCAGAACCACAGCAGGTAGCTGGCAAAGGTAACCACGACTGTCTGGAAAGCCAGCGAGGCCAAGGACAGGCGACCCACCTGTGACGGCCACGATTCGCCAGCAAGCCACGCCGTCAGTGCCAGCAGCCCGCCCGACACCACCAACTGATACAGCAGCGTCTTCTCGGCCGGCGCGCTGGCCAATGCGGTGTAACGGATGACCAGCGTCGTGGCGCCCCAGAACAGCGCCGCCGCAACGCCGAGCGCGTCACCCAACCATTGCCGCAACCCGGCCGAGGCATTCGGCGCAAAGCCTTCGGAAAACGCCCAGGCAACCCCAGCAAAGGCCGTCGCCAGGCCGAGCCATTGCAGCGGTGTCAAGCGCTCGCTGCGCGCGATGAATGGCATGCCCAACGCCACCAAGAACGGCGCGAGGTAGAGAAACACGACCATGCGCGATGCGCTGGTGTACTGCAGGCCGACGAAGATGCAGGCGAACTCGGCTGCGAACAGCGCACCCGCCACGACGCCGCCGCGCAGCGTGCCATCGGACACCGTGATGGAGATCCCTCGCCAGCGCGCCCAGGCCAGTACCAGCAGAGCCGCACCGAGAGACCGTGCTGCGGCCTGCGTCAACGGCGGAATGTCCGCCAGCGCCATCTTTGCCGCGACTTGGTTCAGGCCCCACAGCACACAGCAAAGCAACAGCGACGCAATCGCGACGACGTCGAGGCGGTCCTTGCGGCCTGCGATTGGGGCGTTCGCGGCGCGGGTCATCAGGCGATCCGTGGTCCTGCTCGACGGGCCGAGAGCAACGCTGCGACAGCGCCGCACAGCAGCCCGCTGGCTGCGCCAGTCAAGTGGGCCAACGGCGCGATGTCGAAGTCCCAGCCCGCGACCACCTGCGTCGGCCCGGCCCAGGGCCTTTCGAGGGCCAGCTTCACCGCCAAGCCGGCCAGCACGGTCCAGCCGATGGCGCGACGGCGCCCGCGTGCCTGCCAGACGAGGTGCAGCGCGGCGATGGCCACGCCGGCGTGCAGCACGCCGGACAGCCCGCCGTAGTGCAACAGCAGCGGTTCAAGCGCCAGTGCAGCGTGCGTCAGCGGCCAGGCGACCAGCCAGGCCCAGCACACGCGGCGTGGTAACTCGGCCGCGACGCCGAAGACAGCCACCGCAGCGCAGCCCAGCAGGTTGGCCTGCAGGTGCAGCGAACTCAAGTGAACCCAGGCCGCGGTCCAGAAACGCCACGGCTGCGACAGCGCGAGATGGGGCTGCCAGTCGAGTGCCTCCCGAGGCGCGGGCCCCAGCAACGCTGCTCCGAGCGCCAGGCCGATCGCGAGGGTGGTCCACACACGCGGCGCCGGTTGCATGGCCAGCGGCAACGAGGGCTACGTTGCGAACACGGCGCGCCACAGCGCGAGCACGGCGTCGCGCTCGCCCGCGAGGGTCTTGGCCGGGAACTGGGTCGGTTGCTCGTCGAGCCGAGCGCGGTGCTGGGCGCGACGCAGCTCCCGGTAGGCCACGGCCGCCGCTGCACCAACGCCGGCCGGCAGCAAACCACAGGTCTCGGCGCGCTGCAGCAGCGCGATATTGCCGGCGTTTGCCTGCAGCTCTGGATGTTCCGCGGCATGGGCGAGCACCAGGAATTGCACCGCGAACTCTGCATCCATCATGCCGCCCGCGCTGTGCTTGACGTCGAACAGCCCGGCTTTCACAGGGCGAGCAGCGCGCACCTTATCGCGCATGGCGCGCACCGCATCCTTCAAGGCCGCGTGGTCGCGAGGCGCGGCCAGGACTTCGCGGCGCACAGCCTCGAAGCGCTCGGCCAGCGCCGGTGTCCCGGCGCAGCAGCGCGCGCGCGTGAGGGCCTGGTGCTCCCAGGTCCAAGCGGTGTTGCTGCCGCGGCCGCGCTGGTAGTGCTCGAAGGCGGCAATCGAAGTCACCAGCAGGCCCGAATTGCCGTTGGGTCGCAGCGCGGTGTCGATATCAAACAACTCGCCGGCGGCAGTGCGCAGAGTGAGCCAGGTGATCAGCTTGCGCACGAACGCGCCGTAGACCTCGACGGCGCGGTCCGCGTCGGGCTCATCGCGGTCGTCGAACAGGAAGACCACATCGAGATCGCTGCCATAGCCGAGTTCCTTGCCGCCGAGCTTGCCGTAGGCAATGACAGCGAACTGGGGCGCCTCCCGATGCCGCTGGCGCAGATTGGCCCAGGCCCAGCGCAAGGTGCAGTCGAGCACCGCGTCGGCCAGCGCCGACAGGTCGTCGGCCACCTGCTCGACCGTGATCTCGCCTTCGACGTCACGCACCAGGGTACGAAAAACCTCTGCATGGTGGGCACGGCGAAGCGTGTCGAGCAACGCCTCTTCACCCAATTCACCGGCGCGATGCCAGGCGGCGTGGCGCTGGTCCATCTCGGCGATGAAGGCCGGGCGATCGAAGCGGCCGTGCATCAGCCGCGCATCGGCCAGTTCGTCGATCACACCCGGGTGCTGCATCAGGTAGCGCATCGGCCAACGCGCCAGACCCAGCAAGCCCAGCAGGCGCTGCTGGACTTCGGGCCGTTCGACCAGCAGCGCGAGGTAACTCTCGCGGCGCAACAGGGGCGCCATCCAGTCGATGAAACGCAATCCGGCGTCGGCACTGCAGCGGCCGGCCTCGATGCACTCAGCCGTGCGCTGCACCAACCGCGCCAGGCGCTGCTTGCTGTCGTCTCGCAGCGATTGCACGCGCGGCTGCGCCGCCCAGGCCCGCGTGCGTTCGGCCAGCGCTGCCGGAAGGCGCTCGAGAAAGGTCTCGTCGTCGATCGCCAGCGGCCCGGGGCCACAGGTCCGGCAATTGCCGTTGGGGCCGTTGCCGGCAACCCGTGACGCCTGGCCGTCATGCAAGAGCGCGTCGAACTCGGTGGCCACCAGTTCGCGCGTTTGGCCAAGGCGGTCGAGGAGCTCGCACGCATCGGCATTGCAGGTCAAACCCAGCGATCGCGCGATCCAGCCGAGGTCGCCGTCGGCAGCAGGTAGCAGGTGGGTCTGCTGGTCGTCGAGGTATTGGATGCGGTGCTCGACGCGGCGCAAGAACGTGTAGGCATCGGCCAAGGCGGCAGCCGCCGTCGGCTTCATCAGCCCGCGCGCGGCCAGATGCTGCAGCGCGCGCAGCGTCGAGCGGGTGCGAATCTCGGGGAATTGGCCGCCGCGCACCACCAGCAGCAACTGAACGATGAACTCAATCTCGCGGATCCCGCCGCGCGAGAGTTTCACATCGTGGCTGCGCTCGGGCCGACCGGCGGCGCGGCGCTGGGCTTCCTCGCGGACCTTGGCGTGCAGTTGGCGCAGGCCCTCGAACACACCGTAGTCGAGGTAGCGCCGGTAAACAAAGGGGGTGACCAGCGAACGCAGCGCCAGTGCGCGGCCACTGCTGACGGCCGCACGCGGCGCGACGACGCGGCTTTTCAGCCAGGCAAAGCGCTCCCACTCGCGACCCTGGACCTGGAAATACTCCTCGAGCATCGCCAGGCTGACCACTGGCGGGCCGGAGTTGCCATTGGGTCTCAGCGCCAGGTCGACGCGAAAGACGAAACCATCTTCGGTGCTGTCGCCGATCAGCGCGAACAGGCTGCGAGCCACCTTGCTGAAGTACTCATGCGCCGAAATCGGCACGGCGCCATCGGTCTGGCCATCGTCTTCATAGACGTAGATCAAGTCGATGTCCGACGACACGTTCAACTCCCGTGCGCCGAGCTTGCCCATGCCGACGATCCAGAACTCGATGCGCTGACCATTGGCGGCCAGGGGTGCGCCATGGCGCGCGTCCACTTCGGCCAAGGCCTGTACCAGCGCAATCTCCAGGGTGGCTTCGGCCAGCGCGGTCATGGCTGCCGTGATGTCCTGCAGCGATGCGCCCTGTTCGACATCCAGCACGGCCAGCCGCTCCAGCACCAGCTGGCGAGCGACCCTCAGCGCAGCCGCCAGCGAACGGCCCTGGGCCTGCAGCAGTGCGACCAGGGCAACGATCGCGCTGGCATCGGGCAAGCCCGGAGGCAGCAGCGCCAATTCGCCGGGGTGACGTCGCCGTACACGTTGCACGAACCGACTGTGCTCAGCGGCGGCGAGCGCAACGTTGATCGTGGTGGCGGGTGAACCCATGGCAGCTTTGACGATACGTCAACCAGGCTGTGCTAGATTGGATCGACCCGCCACGCCGCGCTGTCGGCAGTTTGCCGCATTCAGCCATTGCGGTGAGCGGCAGCGCCTGTCGCGCAGCCGTCTACTGCCGGTTGCCTTGCTGCCCATCACGCCCACTGTGTCCTCCGCGCTTGCCAACGCCCCTGCGGCTGCCTTCATCGAGCGGCGCCGGCACCGTGTGCTGCGCTGGTTGTGGCGCATCGCGTTCGGCTTGTTGTTCGGCGCCTGGAGCATTCTGCTGGTGGCGTGGCTGACGCTGCATTGGGTCATTCTGCCTCGCATCGAACAATGGCGCCCGCAGATCGAAGCGCGGGCCAGCCATTCACTTGGCGTGCCCGTGACGATCGGCGCGATCCACGTGCGCTCCAGCGGCTGGGTGCCGGCGCTGGAGATGAGCGACGTGGTGCTGCGCGACCTTCAGCAGCATGAGGCGCTTCGGCTGCCGTCGGTCAGTGCGGCGTTGTCGGCTCGGTCCCTGCTGGCCTTCGAGTTGCGCTTCGAGCAGTTGCACATCGAGGGCGCGGCACTTGAGGTACGACGAGACAGCGCTGGCCGCTTCTTCGTCGCCGGCATCGAAATCCCGCCCAGCGGCGCCGACGCGACCAACAAGGCTGCCGACTGGTTCTTCTCACAGCGCGAGTTCGTGGTCCGCAATGGCCGCATCAGGTGGGTCGACGAGCAACGCGGCGCGCCGGCACTCGAACTCGAGAATGTCGATCTGGTGGTGCGCAACGGTGTGCGCCGCCACGATGTCCGTGTCGACGCCACCCCGCCCGCGGCTTGGGGGGAACGCTTCACGTTGCAGGGGCGCTTTACGCAATCCCTGCTCGGCGCCAGCGGCGACTGGCGCCGCTGGAACGGCACCCTGCACGTGGCACTGCCGCGCACCGACGTGGCCGAACTGCGTCGCCACGTCACGCTACCGTTCGAAGTGACCGAGGGCGAGGGTGCGGTGCGCGCATGGATCGACGTTCGCGAGGGCCAGCCACAGGCGGCCACTGCCGACTTGGCGCTGCGCGCCGTCGCTTTGCGGCTGGCCACGAACACGCAACCGCTGGCGATTGTGCAATTGAAGGGCCGTGTCAGTGCCCAACGCAAGGACGGCCAGTTGAAGCTGGCCGCTGAGGGTTTGAGTTTCGCCACCGCAGACGGCGTGGCCTGGCCGCGCAGCAGCCTCGCGCTTGGATTGCGCGAGGCGGCCGGCGCCATGAAAGAGGGCGTCGCGTGGTCCGCAGGCGAATTCAGTGCCGACCACCTCGACCTCGGCGTGATCGCCCAGGTGGCCGCGCACGTGCCACTCGGCGCGGCGCTGGCCAAGCTGCTGGCAGAGCTGGCGCCGACCGGTCAGGTCAGTGGGTTGACCGCGCGCTGGGACGGTGCGCTCGATGCTCCGTCACGTTACCAGGTCAAGGCCAGCGCTGCGGGCCTCACCATTGCCGCCGCGCCGTCGCCCGAGTCCGGTGGTGTCGGGCGGCCAGGCTGGCGCAATGCGACGATCGAGTTCGATGCCAATGAGAACGGCGGCAGGGCTCGCGTTGTGCTCGACAAGGGTTCGTTGATCTTGCCTGGCGTGTTCGAACAGTCCGAGATCGGCTTCGACAGCTTCTCGACCCAACTGACCTGGCGCATCCGCGCTGCCGTCGAGGCCAGCGCGCTCCCGGCCCTGGACGTCACGCTGGCCGACACGCGATTTGCCAACGCCGACGCGCAGGGTGAATTGAGCCTCGTGCGCTGGCAGACGGGCAGCGATGGCCGCAGCGCCAGTGGTGTTGTCAGCGCCTACGGCCGTGGGGCGCGCATGCCGGGCCGGCTCGAACTGGCCGGCAGCCTGTCGCGCGGCCGCGCCGCGGCGGTGGCGCGCTACCTGCCGCTGGGTGTGCACGAAGTGGCACGTCGCTATGTGCAGCAGGCCGTGATCGATGGCCGCGTGGCGAGCGCAAGCTTCAAGGTCAAGGGCGACCTCTGGGATTTCCCGTTTGCCGCGGCGGCGTCGGCGAATGCGGCCAGTACCCGCGGCGAGTTCCGCATTGCCGCCCGCGCCGAAGACGTGACGCTGGCCTATGTGCCGAGCGAGGCCGACTGGGTCTCGCCGTGGCCGGCTTTCATGCGCGTCAATGGCGAACTGGTCTTCGATCGCAATTCGATGGAAATTCGCAACGCCGCGGCGCGAGTTCTGGGTGTCGACCTGACGCGGGTGAACGGAGTGATCCGCGACCTTTCCGACCCGGTGTTGCGCATCGAAGGCCAGGCCCGGGGTCCGCTGAACGATGTGCTGCGCTATGTCAACACCACGCCGATCGGCGGCTGGGTCGGTCATGGTCTGCGTGAAGCCGGCGCGACGGGCAGCGCCGACTTGAACCTCAAGCTCGAAGTCCCGCTCGCCACTGTGGCGCGTACCACCGTGCAAGGCCGCTTGGTGCTCGGCGGCAACGATGTACGACTTGGCCCGGGAACGCCGCTGCTGGCGGGGGCCAAGGCGCGGATCGATTTCAGCCAGCAAGGCTTCTCGATCGCCGGCGGGGGCGCGCGGGTGCTCGGCGGCGACGCCAGCTTCGAAGGTGGCGCGCAGATCGACGGCAGCCTGCGCGTCACGGCCCAGGGCGTGGCCAGCGCCGAGGGCCTGCGCCGTACGCCCGAACTGGGCACCTTGTCGCGCCTGGCCGGCAACATGAGTGGCCAGACGCCCTATCGCCTGGCGCTTGGCCTCGTGCGCGGTCACACCGAATTCACGTTGACCAGCCCACTGACAGGATTGACCATCGACTTGCCCGTGCCGCTGAAGAAGGCCGCCGAGGCCGCATGGCCGTTGCGCTTTGAAGTGCGTGTGTTGGCTACGGCAGCCGGCGAAGCGGCGCGCGACACCCTGCGCGTCGAACTCGGCACTGTCGCCCAGGCGCAGTACCAGCGCGACCTGTCGCACGACTCGCCGCAGGTGCAGCGAGGCGCCATTGCCGTTCTCGACGCGTTGCCACCGATGCCTGAGCGCGGCGTGCGTGCGTTGCTCAATCTGCCTGCGATCGACGCCGACGCGTGGCAGGCCGTGGCCGACCGCCTGCAAGGCCTCCCTGGCGCTGTGCCCCAGGCGAGCGCTGCGGTCGACGACGGCTACTTGCCGCACGCGGTGGCTCTGCGCGCGCAGGCGCTCACCTCGGGTGGACGCAAGCTGACGCGGTTGGTGGCGGGGGTCACTCAGGACGCCGCCGATGCCACCTGGCGTGGCAACCTCGACGCTGATCAATTGGGCGGCTATGTCGAGTACCGCGCGGCACAGGGCTCGGCCAACCCCGGCCGGATCTATGCTCGGCTGGCCAGGCTGGCGTTGCCCCCGGCCGACGCTGAATCGGTCGAGGATCTGTTGGTGCAAGCACCTGCCAGCGTGCCCGCACTCGACATTGTGATCGACGACTTCGAGCTGCGTGGCAAGAAGCTCGGCCGCGTCGAGATCGAGGCGGTCAACCGCGCTGCCGAGGCGGGCCTGCGTGAATGGCGCATGAGCCGCTTTGCCGTCAGCAATCCCGACGCCCAGCTCACCGGCAGTGGCCAGTGGCAACCTGGCGCCGGTGCCGGGCGGCAGCGCATGGTGATGGACTTCAAGCTCGAGCTCGCAGACAGCGGCGCGGCACTCGAACGCCTGGGCTTTGGCGGCACGCTGCGCGGCGGCAAGGGTCGCATGAACGGCCAACTGTCGTGGGCCGGCTCACCGCTGTCATTGCATGTCCCCAGCCTCGACGGCCGCATCAATCTGGCGCTCGATGCCGGCCAGTTCCTCAAGGCCGGGCCGGGCGCCGGGCGCCTGCTGTCGGTGCTCAGTTTGCAGGCACTACCGCGCCGCCTGCTGCTCGATTTCCGCGACGTGTTCCAGGAAGGCTTTGCCTTCGACAACGTCACCGGCGACGTGACCATCGACGACGGCGTGGCCAGTACCAACAACTTGCGCATGCGCGGTCTTCAGGCTGCGGTGTTGATGGAAGGCCATGCCGACATCGGCCGCGAAACGCAGAACCTGCGGGTGCTGGTGGTGCCTGAAATCAACGCCGGCACGGCCTCGCTGGCCTTTGCCGTCATCAACCCGGCCATCGGCCTGGGCAGCTTCCTGGCCCAGTTGTTCCTGCGCCGTCCGCTGATGGCCGCCAACACCCGCGAGTTCACCGTGCAGGGTTCATGGGCCGACCCGCAGGTCGAGCGCGTCGAGCGCAAGCTGGATGCACCGCTGCCCGACCTCGAGGTACCTGCGGCGGCTTCCACGCCGCGACAGTGAGGAGCCTGATCATGAAGGTTGCCGCCCTGCAGACCGTTTCGACGCCCGACGTCGATCGCAATCTCGAAGTTGCCGCCCGGCTGATCGCCGAGGCCGCACAGCTGGGCGCCGACCTGGTGGCGCTGCCCGAGTATTTCTGCCTGATGGGTCGGCTCGACGACGACAAGCTGGCGATCGCCGAGGCGCCGGGGCGGGGCCCGATCCAGGACTTCCTGGCCGCACAGGCGAAGAGTCATGGCCTGTGGCTGATCGGCGGGACACTGCCGCTGCGCTGTGCCGACCCGGCGCGCGCACGCAACGCGTGCTGCGTCTATGCCCCCGATGGCAGGCTGGCGGCGCGCTACGACAAGATCCACCTCTTTCGCTACGACAACGGCCGCGAGAGCTACGACGAGGCGCGCGTGCTCGAAGCCGGCTGCGAGCCGGTGGCGTTGCAAGCCGGCCCGCTGCGGGTGGGACTGTCGGTGTGCTACGACCTGCGCTTCCCGGAGTTGTACCGCCGGCTGTGCGTGCCCGCGTGCGATCTGCTCAGCGTGCCCGCGGCCTTCACCTACACCACCGGTCGCGCGCATTGGGAGCTGCTGCTGCGCGCCCGTGCGATCGAGAACCAGTGCTACGTGATCGCAGCCGCGCAGGGGGGGACGCACGAGAATGGCCGCCGCACCTGGGGTCACAGCATGGTCGTCGACCCGTGGGGCGAGGTGCTGGCAGTGCGGCCCGAAGGCGAGGGCGTGGTGCTGGCCGACGTCGAGGCCAGGAAGATCGAGTCGGTGCGCCAGCAGTTGCCGGCCCTGGCGCACCGGCGCCTTTGATTCAGCGGCTGCCGAACATCATCTGCCTGGCCAGCGCCTTCTTCAGTGGCGGCAGGCGATCCAGCAAGGCCATGCCGGCACCTCGCAAGGTCGCGATGCCGGGCACCTGCCAGGTGAAACTGCGGGCCAGAACATCGGTGGCGGCGATCATGGCCCAGCGATCGGGGGTGCGCTGCCACGCGACACGAGCCAACGCCGCGTCGAGGTCGGGCGCTGCCTGGCGCACGTCCACCGCGTCGCGCAGCGCCGAGGCCAAGGCAAAGGCGTCGCGCAGACCGAGGTTGAGGCCCTGGCCGGCGACCGGGTGCAGGGTTTGTGCGGCGTTGCCGATGCGCACCTGCCGGCCCCGTACGAGCGTACGCTGGGCAGCCAGGCCGAGTTGAAAACACTTCAGTGCGCTGACCTCGGTGATGCGCCCGACGCGCGGATCGAACACGGTGTTCAGCACGGCCCGGCGCTGGGCTTCGTCGAGTTCGCGCACCGGGTCGTCGTGGCGCGCCACGCACCACACGAGGGAGGCGCGTTGCACGCCGTCGGCGCTGCGCGGCAACGGCAATAGCGCAGCGGGGCCGTCGCGGGTGAACCGTTCGACGGCCAGGCCGGTTGAGGCGCCGTCGAGCCGTACCGTGCCGACCCAGGCATCTTGCTGGTAATCGTGCGTGACGTCGGCGATTCTGCTTTCGCCGAAGACACCCCCTTCGGCGACCACGGCGAGGTCAAAGCACTCGGCCACGCCGGCATCGACTTCGACGCCCTCGACAAGATCCTTCAGCGCGACCACCGCCGCGCCGAAGCGGCTGTGCAGACGCGCCGGTTCGGCGGCTGCGATGGCCTCCCAGGCGCGCTGCATCGGCGCGACGAGCGCGCCATAGCCGAGCACGGCGCCGAGCATGGGCACACCCAATTCCGCAGCCCGCAGGCGCACCTCGGGCGTGCCGAGCCAGCCCGGCACGGCCAGCGCGGGGGCCTGCTGCGAGACCCAGACCTCGCGGATCGGCTCGGCCTGTGAGGCGTCCCAGGCAGCCATGCGCTCGAGCAGTTGCACGCTGCCGAGCGATAGCGCCAGCGTGCGCGCATCGGCCGACACGTCGCGTTCAGCCGGCCGGGCGTCAAACAGGCTGACCTGCGCCCGGGGCAGCGCGCGGGCCGCCAGCAGCGCCAGCGCCAGGCCGACCGGGCCGGCGCCGATGACGGCGATGTGCAGTGGATTGGGCATGCTGTGGTCGCGATCCTAGCGGGCTGCGGGCTGGTGGGGCGATCGACTAGAATCCGCCGCCTTGCGCGTGCCCGCCAAACTCCCTGGCGACGCAGGATTTCCCGGCCCTGGATTCCAGGGCCAAAGCCGCATCTGCAGCGGCTCACCCACACCAGGACTGTCGACGTGTTCATCTCCCAAGCCTTTGCCCAGACCGCGCCGGCCGCTGCCGGTGGCGCGAGTACCGAATCCACCCTGTTCAGCCTGCTGCCGCTGGTGCTGATGTTCGTGGTGCTTTACTTCATCATGATCCGTCCGCAGATGAAGCGGCAGAAGGAGCACAAGGCAATGGTCGAGGCCATTGCCAAGGGCGACGAAGTCGTCATCGGCGGCGGCATGCTGGGGCGTGTGGCCAAGCTCGGCGAGACCTATATCTCGGTCGAAGTGGCGGCCAACGTCGAAGTGCAGGTGCAACGCACCGCCATCATTCAGGTGCTACCCAAAGGCACGATCAAGTAATCCGCTGCGGCGCTCTCGGTGCGCCGCGAAAGTTGTCGATTCATGAACCGCTACCCATGGTGGAAGTACGCGATCCTGGTGATTGCGTTGCTGGTCGGCGCGCTGTACACGGCGCCCAACTTCTTCGGCGAGGCGCCTGCGGTGCAGGTGTCGTCGGGCAAGGCCACTGTAAAGGTCGAGCCGGCGCTGGTGCGGCGCGTGCAGGAGGCGTTGAAGCAGGCCGGGCTCAATGCCGACTTCGTGGCGCTCGAGGGCACCTCGGTGCGTGCCCGCTTCGCCGACACCGACACGCAGATCAAGGCCAAGGACGCGATTGCCAGGGCACTGAATCCGGATCCGAGCGATCCTGCGTACATCGTCGCCTTGAACCTGGTTTCGCGTTCGCCGCAATGGCTGGCCAAAGTGCGCGCGTTGCCGATGTACCTGGGCCTGGACCTGCGTGGCGGCGTGCACTTCCTGATGCAGGTCGACATGAAGGCCGCGCTGACGAAGAAGGCCGAGGCGCTGACCGGCGACCTGCGCACGCTGCTGCGCGACAAGAGCATCCGCCACGCCGGCATCGCGCGTGACGGCAACACGGTCGAGGTGCGCTTTCGCGACAAGGCCGCGCTCGACGCGGCCAAGACCCTGTTGACCGATCAGTTGCCCGACCTGCTATGGGCCGACAGCGCCGAAGGGGATGGCTTCAAGCTCACCGGCGGGCTCAAGCCGCAGGCCGCGCGCGCGGTGCAGGATCAGGCGCTCAAACAGAACATCACGACGCTGCACAACCGCGTCAACGAGCTCGGTGTGGCCGAGCCGGTGATCCAGCAGCAAGGCGCCGACCGCGTGGTCGTGCAGCTGCCGGGTGTGCAGGACACCGCCAAGGCCAAGGACATCATCGGCCGCACGGCGACGCTCGAGTTGCGCATGGTCGATGACAGTGCCGAGGCGGCGGCCGCGGCGGTTGGCAGCGGCCCGGTGCCGTTCGGCACCGAACGCTATGTCGAGCGTGGCGGTGCGCCGCTGATCGTCAAGCGCCAGGTCATCCTGACGGGCGACAGCCTGACCGACGCGCAGCCGGGCTTCGACGGCCAGAATGCCAACGAGCCGGCGGTGCACCTGACGGTCGACGCCAAGGGCGCGCGCATCATGCGCGACGTCTCGCGCGACAACGTCGGCAAGCGCATGGCGATCCTGCTGTTCGAGAAGGGCAAGGGCGAGGTGGTTACCGCGCCGGTGATCCGCGGCGAGCTGGGTTCACGGTTCCAGATCTCCGGGCGCATGACCAGCGTCGAGGCGGCCGACACGGCGCTGCTGCTGCGCGCCGGGTCGTTGGCCGCGCCGATGGAGATCATCGAAGAACGCACCATCGGCCCGAGCCTGGGGGCCGAGAACATCAAGCTCGGGTTCAGAAGCGTGATCTACGGCTTCTCGGCGATTGCGGTGTTCATGTGCCTGTACTACGTGCTGTTCGGCGTGTTCTCGACGATCGCGCTGGCCTTCAACCTGCTGCTGTTGATCGCGGTGCTGTCGATGCTGCAGGCCACGCTGACACTGCCGGGCATCGCCGCCATCGCGCTGGCGCTGGGCATGGCCATCGACTCCAACGTGCTGATCAACGAGCGCGTGCGCGAAGAGCTGCGCGGGGGCGCCAGCCCGCAAACGGCCATCGCGACCGGCTACGAGCGCGCCTGGGGCACGATCCTCGACTCCAACATCACCACGCTGATTGCCGGCCTGGCGCTGCTGGCCTTCGGCTCCGGCCCGGTGCGCGGCTTCGCGGTCGTGCACTGCCTGGGCATCATGACCTCGATGTTCTCGGCGGTGGTGTTCTCGCGCGGCCTGGTCAACCTCTGGTACGGCCGGCAGAAGAAATTGAAGGGCGTGTCGATCGGCCAGGTCTGGCGGCCCGACGGTGCCCCACCCGCAGCGCAAGCTTGAGGAGCAGGAAGAATGGAATTCTTCAGGATCCGCCGCGACATCCCGTTCATGCGCCATGCGCTGGTGCTGAACATCGTTTCTTTCCTGACCTTTGCTGCGGCGGTCTTCTTCCTGACCACCCGTGGCCTGCATCTCTCGATCGAATTCACCGGCGGCACGGTGATGGAGGTGGAATACGCGGCCGCGGCCGACCTCGGCAAGACCCGTGCCGCGGTCGAGAGCCTCGGCTTTGGCGAGGTGCAGGTGCAAAACTTCGGCACCTCGCGCGACGTGTTGATTCGTCTGCCGCTGCGCGGCGATGCCAAGCAAAGCGAGGTGGCCGCTCGCGTGCTCGATGCCCTGTGCAAGGTGGCGTCGGGCAGTGTCGGCACCAAGCAATACACCACGCCTCAGGGCGAGCAGGTCAGCCGGCCGTCGTGCTCGACGAGCAGTGGCGCCGAGCCACTGAAGCTGTCGCGCACCGAGTTCGTCGGCCCCTCGGTCGGCGAGGAACTGAAGTGGGACGGGGTCAAGGCACTGGCCGTGACCATCGCCGGCATCATGCTGTATCTGGCCTTCCGTTTCGAGTGGAAGTTCTCGGTGGCCGGTATCGTGGCCAACCTGCACGATGTGGTCATCATCCTCGGCTTCTTCGCCTACTTCCAGTGGGAGTTCTCGCTGGCGGTGCTGGCGGCGGTGCTGGCGGTGCTGGGGTACTCAGTCAATGAGTCTGTGGTCATCTTCGACCGGGTGCGTGAAGCCTTCCGCAAATTCCGCAAGCTCAACACCCGCGAGGTCATCGACCACGCCATCACCAGCACCATCAGCCGCACGATCATCACCCACGGCAGTACGCTGATGATGGTGGTGTCGATGCTGATCTTTGGTGGTCCGACGCTGCACTACTTTGCCCTGGCATTGACCATCGGCATCCTGTTCGGCGTCTACTCCTCGGTGTTCGTCGCTGCGGCCATCGTGATGTGGCTCGGCGTCAAGCGCGAGGACCTCGTGAAGCTCTCCGCAAAGGACGGCGATCCGAACGATCCGAACGCTGGCGCCGTCGTCTGAGCGCACCGGTGGTGGTGTAGAGTCGACAGACCCCCCAAGCACGAAGGCTCAACCGATTCCCTATGGCGACCGTCGGCGATCAAGCCAGCCTGGCGCAGCAGGCGCGCCGCCTCTACACGGAAGAGCTGGTGAAGGGCCTGCCGGCGCTGGTCGACACGGTCGTGGCCTGGGCCGTGGCGCCCGAGCGTGCCGCCGGCGCGGCGGCAGATCCTGGCATCGTCGGCCGGTTGCGCGACGCTGCGATGGCGCTCAAGCAGCACGGCGTCGCCTGGCACCAGGGCATCGTCGCCGCGCTTCAGGAAGCCTTGCGCCACGGCGTATCGGCCTCGCGCACCGGCGAGCTTGGCGGGCCGACGAAAAAGCTGTCGCTGGTCGACGACGAGACCATCGAGCGCGAGATCGTCACTTCGCGGCTTGCGCTGGCCATCATGGATCGCGCCAGTTGGGAGTTCAATGATCTGCGCACCCGTGTGGCGCTGCTGGAGCACCGCGAAGAACTCGACCCGCACGACCTGCTGCGTACCCATGTGCTCGCGCGCATCGTGATGCAGGCGTGGGCTGGCGCCGAACTGGACGACAACGGGCTGCGTGACTTGCAGCCCGTGTTGCACGAGGAGTTCGGGGTACTGGTGCAGGAGGCCTACCATGAGGCCAACAGCTGGTTGGTATCGCAGCGCGTGCTGCCAGACATCGATCTGCGACCGTTGATCCGGCGCTCGCGCGCCGGGGCCACCACCGGGTACGCCGGTTTGGTGCATGACGAGACGCGGTTGATGACGCGCTCCGGTGCAGGCGGCGCCGACGTTCATGGTTCCGGTGGCGACAACGCGATGGCAGTGCTGTCGCGGCTGAACCGCATGATCGAGCGTCAGGTGCCGGCATTTGCGGAAACCGCGCACGCGGGCCAGCAGCGCACGGTGTCGCCGGCACTCGCCGCGGCCATTGGCCAGGCCCAGCAGGGTGTGCAGCGGCGTATCGAGCGCAACGAAGCGGGCTCGGCCACGGCGACCGTCTCGCCGCAGTTGCTCGAGGAGCTGAACCTGCGCAAGCAGGCCTTGAAGCGCGCGGCCGAAACACCGGTCGAGCGAGCGACGATCGAGATCGTGGCCCTGCTGTTCCAGAGCATCCTGACCGAGGAGCGAATTCCCTCGGCCGTGCGGGTTTGGTTCGCACGCCTGCAGATGCCGGTGTTGCGCGTCGCGGTCGGCGAGCCGGACTTCTTTGCCACCATCGACCACCCGGCGCGGCGCCTGATCGACCGCATGGGCGCCTGCGTGATGGGCTTCGACGCTTCCGCCAACGCCGTTGGCGAAGCGTTGGAAGGCGAAATCAAGCGTGTGGTGCAGGTCGTCGAGGCCTACCCCGACACCGGGCGGCGTGTCTTCCAGACCGTGCTGACCGAATTTGAGCGTTTCCTCGAGCATTTCTTCAAGAGCGAGAACGCGGCCACCAAGCGCGGGGTGTCGCTGGCTCAACAGGTTGAGCAGCGCGAGACGCTGGCCATCCAGTACACCATCGAGTTGCGCAAGATGTTGAATGAAGTACCGGTCCAGGAAGACGTGCGCCAGTTCCTGTTCCAGGTCTGGGCCGACGTGCTGGCAATGTCGGCCTTGCGCCACGGCGCTCAAGCTGAGACCACCAAGGCGATGCGCAAGGCCGCCACCGATCTGATCTGGTCGGCGGGCGCAAAGGTCTCCCGCGAAGAGCGCGCCGAAGTCATCCGCCGCCTGCCGCCGCTGTTGAAGCAACTGCGCGACGGGATGGAATCGGCCGGCGTGCCGGCTGCCAAGCGGGATCAGCATGTGCGCGCGCTCAACGATTCGCTGGCCGCCGCGTTCAGCGCCAAGGCAGCGGCGATCCCGGCCGAGCGGTTCGAGGAGCTGCGTGAGCGGCTCGAGGCGCTCGAAGAACTGTTGCCCGACGCCAGCGACGTGCAACTCGACCAGACCCTGATGCTCGACATCGCCGGCGACGACAGCAGTGAGCTCGAAGTGGTCGGCGAGGGCGGCTCGATGCCGACCCCGGCGATGCTGTCGTGGGCCCGCGAACTGCAGGTCGGCAGCTGGTACATGCTCGAATACAACGACCGCAACGAAGCGGTGCAACTGGCCTGGCAAGGCATGCGTCGGCATCTTTCGCTGTTTGTCACAGCCAGCGGGCGCTGCCTGTTGTTCGAGCAACATCGGCTGGCGTCTTTCCTGCAGGCTGGGCTCTTGCTGCCGGCCCAGGACGAAGCGCTGACCGTGCGGGCCACACGCACCGCGCTCGCCAAGCTCGACAACGATCCCGCAAGGCTATTGAACTGAGCGCACACGGACCGCGCCGGGCCGCGCCGATCCGGCCGAGACCCCGCGGGGGCGACGCCGCAGGCATCCTGGGGCTGCCGAACCGTCAGTGAATCAGCCGTTCCTCGGGGGCGACGAACAGTTCGTCGAGGATCAGCGCGTCGGGCTCCTCGCCCAAGCTCCAGAAGACCATCAACACGATCACTTTCAGGTCGTCGAGGTCGATCGGCGTGGCGCCGATGGCACTGGCGCGATCGATGACCATTTCACGCATCGGCGGTGGCAGCACGCCGGCCGATTCGAGGAAACTGACGAAGCCGATCGATTCGTCCCCAAGCAGTTCCTGCTCCGCGGCGGAGTAGACGCGCATCGCATTGGCGCTTTGCTGGCCGCTGTAGGCCTCGGCAGTGCTGGCCAAGCCATCCAGCCAGGACAGCGCTTCCTGGATCTCGTCGCTCTCGAACCCCACCGCCGACAGCTTGCGCGTCAGCAGGGCGTGATCGGGACAGGCATCGGGGCGCCAGTAGTTTTCGTACAAATACACCAGCACGTCGAACATGAAAACGACTATACCCCAGCACCGCGCTGGCAAAGGGCCGCCCCTGGCAAGCGAGCCTGGCTTGCAGGCAAAGGCCTCCGGTGCCAACGCGCCGACAGTTCAGGACACGGCTCGGCGCTGGTACAGGCCGCCGGGCAGGCGCGCGACGCGGCCCTCGAGCTCGAGTTCGAGCAGGCGCGCGTTGACCGCGGCGGCGCTCTCGCCGGTGCGCGCGAGCAGCGCATCGAGCGTGACGGGGTCGTGGCCGAGGGCGGCCAACAGCGGGTCATCAGCGCCGCCCGATATGGCTTCGATCGATGTCGGTGCAGCGTTGGCGCCGGGCGACCAGTTCAGCTCGCCAAGGATGTCATCGGCCGAATCGACCAGTTTGGCCCCCTGCTTGATGAGGGCGTGGCAGCCGCGCGACTGCGGCGAGTGGATCGACCCGGGTATCGCGAACACGTCGCGCCCAGCTTCGAGTGCCTGCCTAGCGGTGATCAAGGAGCCCGACGGCAACGCGGCCTCGACCACCAGCGTGCCGCGCGACAGACCGGCGATCAACCGGTTGCGCTGCGGAAAGTTCTCCGGCAAGGGCGGCATACCGAGATCGAATTCCGACAGCAGCAACCCATCCTTGGCGATGCGATGGGCCAGTGCGCGGTGGCGCGCTGGGTAGATGCGGTCCAGCC
>Ga0315284_10003488_pt1 | contig 22382 bp, 14 predicted proteins | sample YL17G09_16_MG_FD_203696 | JGI IMG/M metagenome (GOLD analysis project Ga0315284, IMG submission 203696) | Sediment microbial communities from Yellowstone Lake, YNP, Wyoming, USA - YL17G09_16 | ecosystem: Environmental > Aquatic > Freshwater > Lake > Sediment | place: USA: Wyoming | collected... | reverse complement strand
CTGCTGATTGCTTACCAAACCTTTCCCTGAACCATCTCATAATGTCATCATACGATGGAGGTGTGACTAAAAATACCTCCATGTCCTTAGGGAACTGGAGTTTTACTCTATCTTCGTCTTTCATGATGAGCAGACCTGCTTCTGCTTCCGAGAGGGTGCTGTCTATTATATTCAGTATCTGTTGTAACCTTTTATCTGCACATTCCATATAAAACTCAAGGACCTTCTTAAATACCTCTTCTGTGTATACAACCCTGAGGCAGTTGGCCCAGTCTGTGTAAGGTCCGAATATTTCCTTGCTTTCCAGGGGGAATAAGGTACCACCTTCCCCCACCTTCTTTTTAATGATATCCGGGATTCGCTCATTGATCTTTGCCAGTATATTGAGCGCCTCATTTCCCTGCAGGTAAATAAGCTCACAGAATATCTTATTTATCTTTCCTGCGACCTCAATCTTTTCTATCTGCTGAACTACATCATCCCAGTATTTATTCACAAGGTTCTTGTAGTCATCCGGCGCATCTTCAATAGGATAGACATTTGCGACACAATAGAGCTTTCTTTTCCCTGCAAAGATTTCTGCATCTGGTCTGTCAATCTGTCCTAATTCCACCATATAAAGTCACCTCACTTCATTGTATAAGGCTGTTCAAAAACATCTAAACCTTTGATAGTCAAGACATTGCAAAGATTTCAAATTTTCGCCTGCTACTACTGTCATTGCGAGCCGAAGGCGTGGCAATCTATTGTTTTCGCTTGCAAGCTTGTCAGCTTTACAGCTTGCAGGCTTTGAGATTGCTTCGTTGGTCGTATCGACCTCCTCGCAATGACACTTAAAATCCCGGCTATTATTGAACAGCCTTTTGTATTATTTCTCTAAAACAGTTTCTTCTTCAGTAAATCATTCACCATCTGAGGGTTTGCTTTGCCTTTGGTCATTTTCATTACCTGACCGACAAAGAATCCGATGAGTTTTTCTTCACCAGCCCTGAACCTCTCAAACTCTTTTGGATGTTTTGCAATTACGTCATCAACAGCCTTTTCTATCTCGCTTGTGTCACTTATCTGGATGAAGCCTTTTTCCTTAACGATTTCTTCAGGCGGCTTACCTGTATCCATAACTTCAAATATAATTGATTTTGCCATAGTTCCACTTACTACTGCAGTTTCTACGAGTTTTGATAAGCTAACCAAGTGAATAGGCTTAAGAGGTGTTTCATGGATTGCTATACCATGTTCTTTTTCATATTTAAAACCTTCTATCATAATCCAGTTACTTGTATTTTTTGGATGAGCTCCTTGTTTGACTGCCTCTTCGAAAAACTCAGCAGTTGATTTTTCTGAAGTAAGCAAATCAGCGTCATATTCAGGAAGGCCGTATTCTGAGACAAAACGTTTTCTCTTTATATCAGGCAGCTCTGGAAGAGATGCTCTTCTCTCATCTAACCATCTCTGGTCAACTACTATTGGTACAAGGTCTGGTTCAGGGAAATACCTGTAATCGTGTGCTTCTTCCTTGGTGCGCATGGATTCTGTTATCCCTCTCTCTGAATCCCATAACCTTGTCTCCTGGATAACTTTTCCCCCATCTTCCAAAACCTTTATCTGACGTCTTATCTCGTATTCAATGGCCTTTCCAACAAATTTAAAAGAATTAAGATTTTTTACTTCTGTCTTCACTCCGAATTCCTTCTGTCCTGCAAGCCTCACGGATACATTTGCATCACACCGTAAAGAGCCCTGCTCCATATTTCCATCACAGACTCCAAGATAACGCAGAATTGTCCGCAATTTTTTCATATACTCTACAGCCTCCTCAGGACTTCTGATATCAGGCTCAGAGACGATTTCCATAAGTGGAACTCCAGCCCTGTTTAAGTCCACAAAGCTGTAATTACCTCCTCCGCCTGAGGCGGATTCATGTATATTCTTTCCAGCGTCTTCCTCCATATGGATTCTGGTAATGCCTATTTTTTTTGTTTCTCCATTAACCACAATTTCGACATATCCATACTCGCATATCGGAAGCTCGTACTGGCTTATCTGGTATCCCTTTGGAAGGTCAGGATAAAAATAATTTTTTCTTGCAAACCTGCTGAATGAAGATATTTTACAGTTTGTTGCAAGGCCGGTCTTTATGGTGAACTCAAGAGTTTTTTTATTTAAGACTGGAAGTACTCCCGGCATTCCGAGACATACAGGACAGGTCTGTGTATTTGGTTCTGAACCGAATTTTGTAGAACAGCCACAGAATATCTTTGTATCGGTGAGCATCTGTGCATGAACCTCAAGCCCGATAACTGCCTCGTATTTCAGGACGTTGATACTATCTACGTCCTTCATAGATTCGGTCTCCTCTTGTGCCAATCAGTTGATTGCTCATATGCATAGGCAACTTTTAAAATAGACTCTTCGTCAAAATGTTTTCCGATTAATTGTAGCCCGATCGGAAGATTATTTGACGTGAAACCGCATGGTAGAGAAATCCCAGGCACTCCAGCAAGGTTTACCGAGATCGTGAATATATCCGAAAGATACATCTGAAGCGGATCTGCAGTCTTTTCCCCAATTTTAAATGCAGCAGTTGGTGAAGTTGGTGTCACAATGATATCAACAAACGTAAAGGCGTCCTCAAAATCCTTTTTAATCAATGTCCTTACCTGTTGTGCCTTCCTGTAATATGCCTCATAGTATCCGGATGAGAGGGCATAAGTGCCGAGCATTATCCTCCTTTTGACTTCAGAACCAAATCCCTGTGCCCTTGTATTCATATATATATCCAGAAGGTTTTTGCCCTCAGCCCTCAGTCCATATTTTACTCCGTCATAGCGTGCAAGGTTAGATGATGCCTCGGATGTAGCAAGAACATAATATGTTGCAACTGCATACCCTGTATGTGGCAGAGATACCTCAACAGGAATTGCACCAAGTGATTCAAGTTTTCTGATGGCATCTTTTACCGAGATCTCTACTTCTTTATCCATTCCCTCTATGAAATATTCTCTTGGAATCCCTATCTTCATCCCTTTTATATTTCTGCCGAGGACTGCGGTAAAATCAGGCACTGGCAAAGGTACTGATGTAGAGTCGAATGGGTCATGGCCTGAGATTATATTCATTAAAATCGCGGCATCTCTCACATTTTTTGTAATCGGTCCTATCTGGTCAAGAGATGAGGCAAAGGCAACAAGACCGTATCGTGATACCCTTCCATATGTTGGTTTCAACCCTACCACTCCACATAGAGAAGCCGGCTGCCTGATCGAGCCCCCTGTGTCTGAACCAAGCGCTGCAATGCATTCATCTGAGGCAACTGCTGCTGCAGAGCCACCGCTTGAACCTCCTGGTGCTCTCTCTAAATCCCATGGATTTCTTGTGACATGAAATCCTGAGTTTTCTGTTGATGAACCCATTGCGAATTCATCCAGATTTGTCTTTCCAATAAGGACATATCCGTGCTCAATAAGTCTTGATGTCACAGTGCTTTCATACGGAGGGATAAAATTATAGAGTATTTTTGATGAGCATGTTGTGCGAATGCCCTTTGTACACATATTATCTTTTATGGCAATAGGAATTCCAAGTAAGGATTTGCTGTTTTGTGCCTCCATAGAATTAAGCTTCTTCTGAGCCTCTTCAGCCATCTCCAGAGCTTTATCTTCTGTGATGGTCACAAATGCTTTTATCTTTTCCTCAACTCTGTCTATCCTCTGATAGATAGAGTTGACCACCTCTTTGACAGAGACTTCTTTTCTATCAAGCAGGTCTCTTAACTCTGAAATTGTCTGACTATAAAGCTCCAAAAAGTCCTCCTGTTTTGATTCTCTTTCAGTTCATTTACTCACTGAATTTTGAGTCTATTAATTATGGCATGAGAGAATCAATATCTCAAGCTTTCATAATCAATAGAAACTCTGCCTTGACAATCTAATGAAGATTAATTATTTTAAAAGACTACAAGATGGAGGAATTTTTGTGAGAAGATTTATTTTTTATCCTGTTTGTTTTATTTTTACCCTTTTCTTATTCGAGACCATTTCTCTTGGAATGGGTGTAACTCCTTCACAACAACCAGTACAAGGACCGGCTATAGTGAGTCCTCCAGCAGTTGAGCAACCAGTGAAGGGTGCTGTAAAACCTGATGTAAAAGAGCCTCCAAAAGCAACGCTTCCGGAGCCGTCGTTAGCAAGACCTGGGGAAACAACGCCTTCAGAGAAATTACCAATAGAAATACCAGCACCAGCAGAGGTTAAACAGCCTGCACAAGAACAGGCTGAACCTGTTGAACAGGGTGTTCCGGCGAAGTCAAGAAAGTCACCCCGGGTACGTTCAGCAGGTGGCGCAGTAACGTTCTTTTTTGATGATGCAGATATCTTTGAGGTTGCTCATACAGTATTTGGCGAAGTGCTCAAGGTGAACTATATTATCGATCCAAAGGTTAAAGGACGGGTGACTTTCAGGACGGTTACCCCTATACCCCGTGATGAAGTCCTGCCTATCATGGAGATAATCCTGAGGCTGAATGGCATTGGGTTTGTTGAAGAGCAGGGGCTTTACAGAATAGTTCCTTTAACAGAAGTCCCGAAGGAGCTTGTATATGCTCAGGTGGGAAAGGAACCTGAGAACGTTGCGATTGAGCTTTTCACCTTTAAGAATGTGAATTTAAAGGATTCCATGACGGATATTGAAAGTGCCATTGGGTTAACAGTGAAAGGTGGAACAGTACGCGTACTTCCCATCTACCGGTTAAATGCACTCATGGTAATTGCATCTACAAAAGAAAAAATGGAATATGTCAGGAAATGGATTAATGCCTTCGATACTATGTTTGCAGTGGCAAGGCCCAAGATTTATGTTTACCCTCTGCAGAATAGCAAGTCTACACATGTTGCCTCACTCCTCCAGTCAATATTTTCAGGGGGAGCACCTGCAACAACGACGACACCAACAGCGAGAACAACTACTTCAACACTTTCTACTTCCTCGCTTTCTACTTCAACACCTTCTACTTCCTCGTTTTCTACTTCGACACCCTCTCCTACCACAACGACTCCTACAGCGCCCAGATTGGGTGCAGCAGCAGTTGCTACAGGAACGGGTTTTTTAGTTGCGCCTGATACCAGGGTCTTTGCTGATGAAATAGCCAATTCATTAATCATCCTTGCAACGCCTGCTGATTATGCCTTTATAGAGGAGACAATAAAGAAGATTGATACTTTGCCAAGGCAGGTAGTGATCGAAGGGCTTATAGCAAGTGTAAACCTGACAGACAACCTGAATTTTGGAATGCAATGGAAAATACAAAACGATTTAAATATAAAAGGGTTTAAACCTTTTAGTAGGGATGTTAATATCAGTGGTCCTTTAAAATTTCAAACTCTAATCCCTTCTTCTACTTTTACCTTCACTGCATACGATGCAGTTGGTGATATCAAATTACTCCTCCAATCCCTTGCGTCAGAAGGCAAGGCAAAGGTTCTTGCAGCCCCTCACATCCTTGTATCTGATAACCGGGAAGCAAGGATTCAGGTAGGGTCACAGATTCCTCTTGCGACCTCAACGACGTCAATCCCACTGACAGGAGGAACGGAACCAACGAGTTCACTCACTTCTACCGTGCAATACAAAGACATCGGAATTATACTCAAGGTGAGACCTCAGGTGAATGATAGCGGATTGGTTTCTCTTGAGATATCTCAAGAGGTTTCCGCACGAGGAGAAACGGTATTAATCGCTGGCCAAGCATTCGAATCTATAGACAAGACAGAGGCAACCACAAGCCTTGTTGCACAGGATGGGGAGACGATCATTATCGGGGGCCTTATAAGAGAAGACATTACTAAATCAAGATCAGGCATACCCTTTCTCAGCAAGATTCCAATACTCGGTTATCTATTTGGAAGTACGATAGACGAGAGTAAGAGAACTGAACTTATAATCCTTCTCACGCCCCGTGTCGTGAGGAACCAGCAAGAGGCACGTGATGTCACCTCAGATTATGTCGACAAGTATAAGGGGAGCACTAAGGATAAACAGATAGACGAGTTCATAAAAGATAAAGGCAAGAAAGAACAAGATGGTAAGGACACAAAAAACAAGGATTCAAAATAATAAGATACCCCTTGATTATTTATAAAAAACAACTTTTCTGAACGTAAGTTCACTTCAAAGAATGAACGAAGAAAATCCTTTAGTTTCCATAATTGTCAGAACCAAAGACAGGCCGAAACTCTTAAAAAGGGCACTGCAGAGTATCGCCGAGCAGACAGAGATGGAAAAGATACTATCTGTTGGCAAAAAGACCTTCTTATTGGTATAGTAGGTTTAGAAGACATTAAAGACATTAAGGAGGTTAAATAGGATGTCTTTGAAAAAAGTTGAACTCTCTTTTCCCTCTGAAGTTTTGGATTTACTGTCAACTACATATCAACAAAGCGCTGATGTAATAAAGGAAGCCGCAGTACTTGAATTATATCGTGAAGGGAGGATACCCAGTGGGAAGGCAGCCGAGATGCTCGGGATGGAAAGGTTTGAATTTATCCGTTATGCTGGCATGAAGGGAATACCTTATATAAGGTATTCCCTTCATGAATTAGAAGAGGAAGTAGGGCTTTTAGAAAAGGCATAATGATTGCTGTCTCTAACACAAGCCCTCTGATACTGCTTGATAAAGCAGGCTGTCTCTGGATACTCGGAAGGTTTTTTAAAAAGGTTCTCATCCCGCCGGCAGTTGATGCGGAATGGCTTAGGCCTGGCGGCTATGTTATCCCTGAATGGTTATCTGTTGAGTTACACCTACCAGCAACAAATGATGTTGCAAAAGACTTATATCAAAAATTAGATAAAGGCGAAGCAGAATCAATCCTACTTTTCTCTTATGCAAAGGCTGATTGGATTTTGCTTGACGATCTCAATGGCCGAAGGGTTGCTAAAGCTATGGGATTTCCTGTCGTTGGCACATTGGGGGTTTTGGTTGCTGCAAAAAGAAAAGGGATAATTCCTGAACTTTCTCCTGTGCTGGAGGCTCTTAAAAAGCATAGATTTTATATTGCTGATGAAGTCTTGAAAAAGGCTCTGGTGCTTGCTAACGAAATATGATAAACCAGAAATGAGATGTTCAGAGGATAATTAATCATATTCAACTATGGACACTTTGCCTGATAACCCTTTAGTATCCATAATTGTCCGGACAAAGGACAGGCCGAAGCTTCTAAAGAATGCCCTCCGCAGTATCGCTGCCCAGTCGTACAGGCCCAGAGAAGTTGTTCTTGTCAATGACGGCGGCTGCGATCTTGATATTGAAGAGATAAAAGGTATTCTTGGAGATATATCACTGAATTACATAAGGCTCGAACAGAACACGGGAAGGGCACATGCGGGGAATGTTGGGGTTGAGAATGCCAAGGGGAAATATGTTGGGTTCTTGGACGACGACGATGAATTTTATCCTGAACATATTGAGACACTTATTACATTTCTTGAGCAGAGTGATTATAAGGTTGCCTATACTGATTCGCTAATGGTCTATAAAGAACATAACCCGGATACGCATGAGCTTAGCGAGAGAGAGAAAGAGTTAATATTTTCTAAAGATTTTGATTATGACTATCTGGTCTTTGAAAATTATATCCCCTTTATGTGCTTATTGTTTAACAGGGAAGTTCTAAATTCATCTGGAGGTTTTGATAGCAATTTTGATCTTTGTGAAGATTGGGAGTTGCTTATAAGAATAGGCGATAGATACCCTTTTTATCATATTAACAAAGTTACGGCTGATTATAGTCAATGGAGTAGCGAATTGCAAATTTCGCTAAGTAGAGATCAAAACTTTTTAGAGCAGTCTTATTTGAAAGTTTTATCCAAACATAATGCTAAAATTACACTGAACCGAATTCATCGCTATGTTTCTGGATATATTAATACAAGATATCTTCTGAAAGAAGTTAAAAATGAATTTGAAAAATACAAAATTCATTTAAAAGAGGAGAATACTTTTATAAGTTATTTTGAGGCCAAGTTAGGGGAGAAGGAGCAGCACATAGCAACTTTAGAAAATGCCTTAAAAGGGAAGGAGCAGCACATAGCAACTTTAGAAAATGCCTTAAAAGGGAAGGAGCAGCACATAGCAACTTTAGAAAATGCTTTAAAAGAAAAAGAAGCATATATTAATTTTATTCACTCCGGTCATGGATGGAAGCTTTTGACCAGGTACTTTAAGATAAGAGATAGACTTTTGCCTGTAGGGACGAAGAGGAGGCATTTTGTAAAACTGTTTTTTAAAACGATAACAGAGCCGAAAGAAGCTCTTAAGGAACTAAAAGAAAACATTAAGAATCCTTTTTCAAAAAAAAGCATCTTAGCGCCTTTTAAAAAAGAGCACTTTTATCCTGTGATTCAAAAAGAAAATTCTACTAAACTATTAAAGGCCTTTTCTCACCTGACGGACAAGCAGTGGCTGGAGGTCTTAATCGAGAGCATAGAAAGACCGGTTGTTAATGGTATCGAGCTGCCAGGGTTCCCCCCCGAAGAATATCAGCGCGAGAGTGTAGGTTCTTCAGGCGAAAAGACGCTGAGGGAGGCATACAATTTCTATTGCGAGATAAAGCACTACGCGGAGAAATTAGGTCATAAGCTGACTCAGGAGAGAAGCATCCTGGATTTCGGGTGTGGCTGGGGGAGGATTATTCGATTTTTTCTGAAAGATGTCATCTCCGATAATCTCTATGGAATTGATGTTGACCCTGAGATGATCGAGTTTTGCCGCCGTCTCGTCGGGTATGGGAAATACAGCGTCGTGAGTCCGCTGCCTCCGACAGATTTTTCTGATGAAAGCATAGACATTGTCTACGCATACTCTGTCTTTTCGCATCTTTCGGAACCCGTACACATAAAGTGGATAGAGGAATTCTCGAGGATATTGAAACCCGGGGGCATCCTTATCGCAACTACAGAGGCCCGCTATTTTATCGAATACTGCAGATCACTACGAGGCAAAAGAAGGTATGAGACCTCTTGGCACGAATCGCTGGCGAGCACATTTCCTGACACAGAGGCTACGCTTAAAGATTATGACAGGGGGAATTTTGTCTTTAGTCCAACAGGCGGTGGACAGGCCCGTCCCAGTTCCTTTTACGGAGAGGCAGTGATCCCGCGCGCTTATGTAGAGAGGGAGTGGACTAAATATCTGGAATTCAGAGATTTCGTTGATGACCAGAACCGGATGTGGCAGGCGATGATAGTTATGCAGAAGGCGACCCAGGCCGGTCGAAACCCATGAAAGGGATAAGGAAAACCCGAGTGTCCGTATTGCGAATCTCTGAAGCGTTTAGAAAAAAGGATGCCTACATACGCAATATCGAGTCCCTGCTGAAAGAAGGGGAGACTATCCTAAGCAACATATACAGAAAGAGGGCCGGGAGGTCCTCTGCGCCTACTATCTTCTTCTGCTTTGAATATTTTAATGCATGGAGGAAAGGAGTATGAAGACGATAGCATTCTATCTTCCCCAGTTCCATCCCATCCCGGAGAACGATGAGTGGTGGGGTAAGGGTTTTACCGAGTGGACCAATGTAACCAGAGCAAATCCTCTTTTTCCTGGTCATTATCAACCCCGCCTCCCTGCAGACCTTGGTTTCTATGATCTGAGGTTAGCTGAAGTGAGAAACGAACAAGCTCATTTAGCAAAAAAACATGGATTGCATGGTTTTTGTTATCACTATTACTGGTTTAATGGAAAAAAACTGCTCGATCTTCCTCTGAGGGAAGTCCTTGAAAGTAAAGAGCCTAATTTCCCTTTTTGTATATGTTATGCTAATGAAAATTGGACTAGGCGATGGGACGGGCAAGAAAAGGATATCTTAATACGACAAGAGCATAGCCCCGAGAATGACAGGCGTTTTATTCAAGATATTATCCCTATTTTAAAGGATAATAGGTATATAAAGGTAGGAAATAGGCCTCTGATATTGGTCTATCGGGTCACTTTATTCCCCAACCCTTTCAATACAGCAAAGATTTGGCGGGAAGAAGCTAAAAAGGCCGGGATTGAAGACCTGTTCCTTTGCAAATGTAAAACATTCGATGATTTTGATGACCCTGTGGAGATTGGGTTTGATGCCATGGTTGAATTCCCTCCTCATGGGTTAAAAAGCATTGCAAGAGAATTCGAATATGAGAACCTTATTAAATCTTCTTTACCTTCCTTTAAAGGGTATGTATTCGATTATAATGATGTGGCAAATCAGATGATGACAAGTCAATGGCCTGAGTATAAATTATTTAAGACAGTAATGTTAGGGTGGGATAATACTTCAAGAAATATAATAAGACCACGTATATTTAAAAATTTTTCTATAGACTCTTACGAAAGGTGGTTATTAAAGGTGTGTAAGAGAACAATTGAAAGATATCCGGAGGATGAAAGGTTTGTTTTTATCAACGCCTGGAATGAATGGGCCGAAGGAACCTATCTTGAACCTGATCAAAAATTCGGGCATGAATATCTGAGGGCAACGAGGAATGCGATTTTGGCAGCTCAAAGTCTTGAAGAGATCTTATCGTTATGTAAGAATGCAAACTTTCATGACGAAACAATAAAAGGTATTTTGCATTATTTGCATAAAAAGGATGAAACTGAGATCATATTAATGAAGATTTTAGAAGAAAAAGAGGCTAAGGTAGTAAATCTTGAGGCACAGTTAAATGCACGTGCTTTATGCTACAAACTGAGAGATAAACTTTTCCCGCGGGGAACTAAAAGGAGAATAATAGCTAAAAAGATTAGAGACAGAATTTTTGATTGAGGGAAGGGTTAACAGTGCAAAAAGCCTCTATGAGATTATGAATTCCTTAGTTTCCATATTAGTTTCCATAATTGTCAGAACCAAGGACAGACCAAAGCTCCTGAAGGATGCCCTCTGTAGTATAGCTGCTCAGACCTATAGACCAATAGAAGTTGTGCTTGTCAATGACGGTGGCTGTGACCTCGATATTGAAGAAATAAAAAGTATCCTTGGAGATGTATCTCTGAATTACATAAAACTCGAAAAAAACACAGGCAGGGCCCATGCTGGCAATGTTGGGATTGAGAATTCAAAGGGGGAATATATTGGAATTTTAGATGATGATGATGAATATTATTCTGAGCATATAGGTTCTCTCTGTTATGTATTAGAGACGACAGAACACAAGGTTGCTTATTCAGATGTTGAAATGAGAGCGAATCTCTTAACTTCTGATGGGAGAGAAATTATTACTGTAAAGGATGTAACATTCTCAAAGGATTTTTCATATTCTGAATTACTCATGGAGAATTATATCCCTTTTAATGGTCTTCTTTTCCAAAAAAGTGTATTTGAAGTTACGGGTTTGTTAGATGAAAAATTTGATCTCTATGAGGATTGGGATCTTCTCATAAGGATAGCTAAAAAATTTCCTTTTTATCATCTGAAAAAAGTTACCGCTGTTTATAACCAGTGGAGTAGGGAAATGCAGATTAATCAAAAAGACCCTGCTTACATGAAAGCATTACACCTTAAGGTAATGGACAAACATAACGATAAACTTTCTTCTGAATTTATACGTTACCTATGGCAGGAATGTGGAAGTAAAGATGTTGCTATTTTACAAAAAGATACGATTATTAAAGAAAAGGATGCACTCATTGTAGAAAAAGATGCCAACATTGTACAGCTTCAAGATACCCTCAATAAGATCCACAAAACTTTAGGATGGCAACTTCTCGAAAGATTGAGAAGGATGAGAGAGAAGATTTTTCCTGTACACACGAGACGAAGAAAAGGATTTGATTTACTAATAAAACCCTTGAAGACTGATCCATTATCAGAAAATCATAAAGAGATACTACATCATAATATATCCAAAAAACTTTTCGTATTATTCCTTGTAAGCCCCTGGGCAGGAGTTACAAATCGCTACAGGGCATATAACATGAAGGAATGCTTGGAATTAGGTGGGATAGATAGTGAAATTATGGAGATTGCAGATATAGAGACAAGATTTTCCCATGCATTGAGTTTCGACATTGTTGTCATTCACAGGATCCCCATGAATGATGTTTTAAGCTATTTTATAAAAAAGTGCAGGGATTGTCACATCCCTGTGGTATTCGACCTTGATGATTATATTTTCGATTCATCACTTATTGAGCGAATGGATGAAATAAGCCGAATGGAACCGGATGACAGAAATAAATGGATTCGAAATATACACAGATGCAGAAAGACTCTAGATGCTGCTGACTATTTTGTTGGAACAACAGATTTCCTTGTAAACAAGGTGAGAGATTTAGGAAAGACAGCTTTTGTAATAAGAAATGCTTTTAATAAGACACAGGTGATCGAATCTGAAAGGGCATTGAAAGAGATTCAACGTGATCCTCGTTATATAAAAATAGGATTTTTTAGCGGTACAAGAACTCATCAGAAAGATTTTGAGACAGTCCGTCCTGCGCTTCTCAGAATTCTCAATGAGTATGAAAATACCATTTTATGTATCGGAGGTTATTTAGACCTGGATCAAAGTTTCGCAATGTTTTCCAGAAGAATAGAACGCCTTCCCTATGTTCATTGGAAAGAACTTTCGTTCAATATAGCTAAAGTTGACATAAACATAGTTCCCTTAGAACCAGATAATCCCTTTTGTGAAGCCAAAAGCGAATTAAAATATTTTGAAGCTGCTTTATTGAAGATTCCTACTATTGCTACTCCATCAGATGCTTTCCGATGGGCTATAAACGATGGCGAAAACGGTTTGCTCGCATCAACAGAAGAGGAATGGTATTTGTGTCTTAAGTCTCTTATTGAAAGTCCTTCTCTAAGAAAGAGATTGGGAGAAAATGCATTCAAAATGGTGATGGAAACCTATACACCGGATGTTCAATCAAAAAAAATACGAGAAGTATATGAGCATATATTGCGGGATTACAGGGTAAAGACAGAAATGCTTTCCATTATTATAAGGTGTAGGAATGAGGAAGCTTTTATAGGAAAAGTTCTGTCTAAGATCTTCGAGCAGTCTTTTGATAAACCCTTTGAGGTAATTGTTGTTGACTCCGGTTCAACCGACCGAACGCTTGAGATCGTTAAAAATTTTGAAGTGAAGGTACTTGAGATACCTCCTGAGGTGTTTACTTTTGGGAATGCCCTCAATCAAGGCATTAGTATGGCAAAGGGAGGGATTATCTGTTGCCTTTCAGCTCACAGTATACCTGCAGACAATTTCTTTTTAAAGGGATTGGTTGAACCTATCATGTCAGGAAGGGCACATGCCACTATTGGAAGGCAGATACCGATAAAGGGGATAAATCCTTATGAAGAGTTTGCACTCAGGAAGATTTTTCCGGATATCCAGATAAATGACAAGTCACCACATTTCTCGAACGCAAATGGAGCTTTTTTAAGGAACCTATGGGAAGAAAATAAATTCGATGAGAAAATTATAGGATGGGAAGACTATCTCTGGTATCTCCAGATGAATAACCGGTATATATTTCTCTATTGCCCAAGAGCCACTGTGTACCATTCTCATCCGTTTTCGCTTAAACATATAATGAAGAGAGCCTACAGCGATGGAAAAGCTATAAAGAGTATAAGAGCTTTGACTGATATTGACATAACGCAGGGCAAAGCTGATTCTCCCGGAAGTATGATAAAAAAAGCATGGGAAGATTTTAAAGGTACGGCATCATACTGTCGCGATGAAGGGTATTACAAACATTTATTCTTATTACCAATGGTGAAACCACTGTTATATACTGCATTCCTGAAAGGGCTAAGGAGTCAATGAATAAAGAGGATTTTTCTTAAGCAGATGAATTACTTTAAAGATGAAGACCCTTATCAAAGTGGAAATTTTCAGATAGAAATCATGAAAGTTAGTATATAGGTTCTCATATGTTTGTATATCCAAATGTTTCTGTTATTATCCGTGTAAAAAATGAAGGGAAGACGTTAGAAAAAGTTCTCACCGGAATCAAAGGTCAGGACTATCCTGCAGAGATCGAGCTTATAGTTGTCGATTCCGGTTCTACAGATAATACCTGTGATATTGCTCATCAACATAATTGTAAATTGATCAGGATACAACCTGAGGATTTTACATTTGGAAAAGCGCTTAACTTAGGTTATCAATCAGCTTGTGGAGAAATTTTTGTTAATCTTAGCGGCCACTCGATTCCTGTTGATAATCAATTCCTGAAAAATCTTATCGCTCCATACAAAGATCCTGTGGTGATGGCTACTTTTGGAAGAAACGTTCCCGGTCCTGATGCATGTCCGTCTGAAGCAAATGATTTAGAAGGCTGGTTTCCGAATGAATGGTTAGATGTCCCTGATCGATTTTCGAATGGGAATGCTTCTCTGAGGAGAGCAATGTGGGAAGCTATCCCTTTTAACGAGGAAGTCTCAGGGTCAGAGGATATTCTATGGGCAAAAAAAGTGTTGGCTACAGGATTTCAAATTGCCTATGTTCCGACTGCGCCTGTATACCATTCACACTCCAGTTCAGTAACATACGCTTATACGAGGCGATATAGAGAAACCAAGGCAATGATTACTCATGGACAGTTCCTTGCTATGGGGTTCTCAGATTTCATCCGATGGACTATCAGACAAACACGATCAGATATCCGTTATGCAAAACAGAAGCGGTATAGCATGAGGTGGTATTTTCACATACCCTTCTACAGAATTGCTCAAGGATTCGGAATATATCGGGCAACACCAGAGATGGCACGGGGCAACGAGAGAGGGAATCAAACTATTAAGCCCCACTTTGGGAAATTATTAGGCTACTACCAGAAGAGCATCAGGGTTATTAAGACTGAAGGATGGAAGAGTTTTGCTTCAAAGGTTATAGGAAAAATCACACGTGAAATACGGAAATCTAACGTATCCCTTGGGCATCAACGGGGCCTTATGCAGATGAAGCCCAAAATTCCAACATCGAGAAAATATAAAGTAATATTCATTGTTGACCCCGTGGGATTTCTCACAAACCACTACAGAGCAGAGAATATGATAGAGTATCTCAATATTGCGAGTATCGAAAGTGAGATTATCCTTGAAACTGAATTAAATTATGAAAAGATAGCCACATATGATATGGTTATCCTCTGCAGGGTATTCATGAATCCCCACATAAGAAAGCTCATTGAAATGTGCAGGACATTAAGAATACCTGTTGTATTTGATGTTGATGACTTCGTAATTGATCCATCCATTGTGAATAATATCGCACCCATTGAAAACCTCTCAGATTACGAAAAAAGTCTTCATGTGGAGGGAATGAAAAAACACAGGGAAAGTTTCGAAGCTGCCGATTTTTTTACTGCTCCTACCGATTATCTTGTTGATGTAGGGACTAAGCTCGCGAAACCGTCATTTGTCATAAGAAACGGTCTGAGTAGATCTCAGATTGAATGCTGTAAGAAAATCGTGGATATCAAAGATAAAAAAGCCCGGGACATTCAGACCCTGCGCCATGATAATATAAAAATTGGGTATTTCAGCGGAACGAAAACTCACCAAAAGGATTTCTCTGTTGCAATTCCTGCTCTTTTACGCATTATGAAGGAGTTTCCTCATGTCCATCTATACATAGGGGGATACCTTGATCTTGATGAGAAGTTCGACAAATTTTCTGATAGGGTGAAAAAATTTCCCTTTGTGAGTTTTGACAGACTTCCTTACAATATTGCAAAAGTGGATATTACTATTGTCCCTCTTGAGCTAAAAAATCCGTTCTGTGAAGCGAAGAGTGAGTTAAAATATTTTGATGCTGGCCTTCTGAAAATTCCTACAGTAGCTTCTCCTACAAATGGGTATAAATGGGCTATTCAAAACGGTGTGAATGGTTTTCTTGCATCATCAGCAGATGAATGGTACAACTGCTTAAAAAGGCTTATTGAAGATCACAAGCTGAGAAGGACGATGGGTCAAAACGCGTATGAACATGTGATGAAAAGTTATACACCAAATGCTATGGCTTCTTCGGTGCAAGAAGTCTACAGAGAAATAATTACAAGGTATAGAGAAAAAATAGGGATACCAGAGAGCATGCTTAAAATTAGCTTTGTCATTCCTTCACCGATCAAGGGTTCAGGGGGGCACAATAAAATCTTTACTGCTGCAAAGTGCCTTTCAGAGTTTGGTCATTCAGTATCCCTCCATTTTATGAATGACGGATTATTCAGGGGACAGGGACAACTCAGAGAATTTATCTTTACTCATTTTTTCGACCCAGGATGTGAAATTATTTTCGGAATGGATCTCAATTCCTCAGTAGATGTCCTCTGTGCTACCTCATGGATGTCTGCCTATGCAGTAAACGAGAATAAGAACAGGGCAGCAAAACTTTTTTATTTCGTGCAAGACATTGAATCCCTTTTTTTCTCTATGGGTGATGATTACCTCAAGGCTGAAAGTACATACAGGCTGGGTATGCACCATATCTCATTTGGACCCTGGTGTGCAAAGATACTCAAGGAGCGATATAATGCGAAAGTAGATTACATACCTTTCGCTATAGACAAGACAATCTATTATCCCCGTTCGGTTGAAAAGGGGGAAACAAGGAAAGTCTTATTTTTTGCAAGACCTGAGATGCCACGGAGGTGTTACAAGTTAGGAATAGAAGCCTTGACCATTTTTCATAAAAGAAATCCTGATGTGAAAATAGTCCTTTTTGGGTCAAAATGGATCAATAGCACGAGCATTCCGTTTCCACATAAGAACTTAGGAGTTTTACCTTCCAATGAACTACCGGGGCTTTACTCCGGTGTTGATGTCGGAATAGTGTTCAGCACAACAAACCCTTCATTAGTTCCGTTTGAGATGATGGCCTGCCGATGCCCTGTCATAGACCTTGATTACAATGATAACCACATTAATTATGGGACGAAAGAAAATGTGAAACTTGTGGGTATCAGTCCGGAAGAGGTAGCTTCTGGTATAGAGGAGATGATTCACAATGATGACCTGCGGAATCAGATTACAGAAAATGGGTTTCGGTTTGTGAATAATTTCCCGGACGATAGAGAAACATTTGAAATAATGGAAAGCATATTCCTGAAGGCATTTGGCATAGAAAAATCTACTGCTTATACAGTCGAGGAAAAACTTTATGAATAGAGCAAACAATTATTGAGAACGACCGACATTTCTTTTATTATCATCAAACCGAGTATATTCAAATAAACGTTCCTGATGTAGAATAAACACTCAAAAACAAAAATTGGGTTAAGTATATGAAAGCCATGTATCAGGGCACAAAATGTGGGATATTATTTTTAAGGTACAACGTATATGACAGTAAATGAACAAAATAATTTTGGAAGAATATGTGCAGTCGTCGTAACATATAACATCGGAGAACGTTACCAGAAGAGCTTTGATACCCTTAAAAATCAGGTTGATAAAGTAATCATCGTAGATAATGGTTCAGATCCCTCCACAATAGGTGTATTACAACAGATACAAAAGAACTTTAAAGACAAGGTAAATATCATTTTGAATGAAAAAAACGTTGGTGTTGCAAAGGCTCAGAATATAGGCATAGCAAGAGCGATTGATGAAGGATTTGAATGGGTTTTATTGTTAGATCATGATTCTCTTTTGAAAGAGAATATGGTTCATGCCATGAAAAACTTGTATCAGAGCCTCGGTCGTGAGATGCAGGAAAAAATTGCTATAGTAGCACCAAATATCATGGATATAAATGTCAATCTGCCATCAAAATTTACCACCAGATACCTGAAAATATTTTTTAAGAGAGAAAAGTGTTCTGAAAAGAAATATATTGATGCCCTGACGGTGATTGCATCCGGGAGTCTTATAAAGACATTGGTATTAAAAAGGATAGGGTTGATGAAAGAGGAATTTTTTATTGACTTTATAGACACTGAATTTTCTTTGCGGGTTATTTCAAACGGATTTAAGATTATTGTTGTATGCGATGCAATCCTGTATCATTCTCTCGGAGAAAGAAGGGTATATAAGATTTTTACTATACGGTTTAAACCGACCTTTCATTCTCCACAGAGACGGTTTTATATCTTCAGAAATAGAGTAAAAGTTTTGAAATCCTATATATGTAAAGTACCTTCTTTCGCTTTTCTTGATTTTGTGCGAATTCTTTATGATATTTTTAATATTACATTTTTTGAGAATGATAAAGTGAGTAAATTCAGGATGATAGTGAAGGGCATACTTGCTGGCTTGAAGGAATAAATATGAGCAAAAAGAAGTCTGTTCAGAAAGAGCAAGTACCTGATTCGAAGAATCAAAGGATAACTCGTTTTCTGCCACTTTTCATTTTATCCTTCGCCAGTGTCCTCACTATTTTAGCGTATATACGATCCCTCAATGGGCCTCTGGTGCTTGATGACAGTATTTTTATAGACCAGGGGAGGTTACAACATGTGCTGGATTCATTCCGTGTGAGGATGAGAAAGGTTGCTGAAATCTCCTTTGCATTCAATTATATGATTTCAGGGATGAGCATTCCTTGGTTCAGGGCTACAAACATAGTCCTTCACATTCTGACTTCGATGATGGCATTTTATTTCACTTATCTCACTCTCACTATGCCTTCAATGAAGGATAGATTCGGAAAAAGTTCTCCGGTAATATCAACTGCGGTGGCTTTACTCTTTATGCTTCATCCAATCCAGACCGCCACAGTGAATTATGTCACACAGCGTATGGCGCTCATGGCAGCCATGTTTTCTTTCTCAGGGGTAATCCTTTATGCAAAAGCTGGGTTCAACAGAGGGAAAAAGGCATTGCTCTATTACGCCCTCTCTGCAGTCTCTTTTGTATTTGCATTATTTTCCAAAGAGAATGCAGTGATGGTTCTTCTCATGCTCCCTGTTTATGACTACATGTTTATATCTGCTTTTCGATGGACTGAATTTATCAAGAAGTTCAAACCATTATCTATTCTACTGGTGGTCCTGGGAGTCATAGTGGCCTATTACATGAGAGCAGTTGGGTTTATAGAAAAAATTATCGGTATCTTATCAAACCCTGATCAGCCTATCGTAAGTTATAAGTGGGCAGGTATAGGTATTGACTGGACAGCAATTGAATATCTCTTCACAGAGTTGAGAATCGTTTCCCGATATATCTTTCTCATTCTTTTCCCGAATCCGTCATCAATGGTCTTTGACTATTCCAATGCGTATCCTGTGTCAAAGAGTCTGTTTAATCCAGTTTCTACACTTTTTTCCCTGCTTTTCCTTTCGGTACTTTTTTTATTTTCTGTCCGGTATATAAAAAAGTTCCCCCTCATATCTTTTGGGATACTCTGGTACCTGGTAACCATCTCACTTGAGAGTTTTATAGCACTTGGATTAGATCCCTATTTCGAACACAGAAACTACCTCCCGGGCCTTGGGCTTTTTATTGCATTCGCTTCTTTTCTGGTGTATGGCGATAAATTCAGAATTAAAAAATGGATACTTATATCTGTTGTTGCATCCCTTTTGTGCATCATGACATTTATGAGAAATGGAGTGTGGACCGAAGAGTATATCCTTTGGAAGGATGCTTATGATAAAGCACCTACCAATCCGAGGGCTTTGATTGCATTAAGCAGTGCATGTATTAAAGAGGGCAAATATAGAGAGGCTGAGGAATTGTTAGAAGGTGCACGCAAAACCCAATCATCAATAAATGAAGAGTTTAAATTCTCTATACTTTCCAATCAAGCCAGCCTCTATCAGGCAACCGGCAGGATGACGGAGGCAGTTATAATTGCTAAAGACCTCCTGTCAGGTGAATCCATAAAGAATGTGCAACTCAGCAAGATGCAAATAAGTAATCTCACCTTTATGATAGGTGAGACTCTCAGAGAAGAGGGTAAAGTTGCTGAGGCGAAGGAGTATTTGTTGAAGGCATACGCACTCAATAAAAGAAATCCAAGCCTCCTTATCTCTCTCGGGTTTGCCAGTAAATCATTGGGGGAAATGGATGAGGCTGAAAAGTATTTCAGGAGTGCGAATGAAATCTCGCCTACTCAGTTTATTCCTTACATCGAATTAGGAGATATTTATTTTGTGAAGGGTGATCTCAACGAAGCTGAGAGACTCTATAAAGATGGATTAGCAAGGGCACCTGTGAGCTTCAAGGAGATACAAAAGAAAGTGTATCAACACCTCGCACAGATAAAATTGGCAAAGGGCGAAACTGCTGAATCTGCTGAACTGTTTAAGAAAGTTATTGAGAACGATCCCGGGTTTTATGCCCCGTATATTTTTCTTGGAGATATCTATTTACGAAGCGGCAATCCTGATCAAGCCCTTTTCTATCTTGAAAAGGCTTTGTCATTAAGGGATACCTTTGTAAAAGGAGACCCGAATGCGAAACTTGTATATTTTCATTTAGGTATGGTCTATAGCAAAAAGGGTGATAAACAACTTGCAAAAAAGAATTTGCAACTTTTTATGTCACTGGCCGGGAGCAATGAAACATTTGTAAGTTATGTGGAGAAGGCAAAGGAGAAATTGGCTCAAATAAATGAATAATTCGGATGAACCTGAAGAAAAAATGTGACAGCTTATGTCAATAATAGAGCAAAAAATATACATAATGGTACATAAACTACACAGAACCCTCTATAATAATCAATAAAATCAAAGGCTTTTAAAAGATTAATATCAGGTACTTTTTTTGCTTGCACTATTTTGATAAAGATTCTTGAAAAATATATTTGACACGCTGTAATTTTGTCTTTATAATTTATGAGTTTTTTAATAATAAATTTTCATAGAGTTCAAAAAAAATAAAGCTGTCAAGATAAAATGAGTGTATTTTCCAATAAGAAAAATATACTGTATGAATTATAAAAAAGCTTGACAAAGGCATGTTTCGCCGTTATAATCATTAACAAATCAAAAGAAGATTATTCCTTATATAAGTAAGGACAAGGGGTGATAGGTAAACTTATTATTTCCTAAAGAAGTTTAAGATTCTTTAAGATATTTTTTTAAAAAAAGGGAGGTGATAGAGAAAGGAGGGATTAGCAAAAAAGAGTTTATTTGCTTGAATGTCCTTAGTCATTGGCTAAGGAAAAATTGAACGTATCAAATAAGGAGGTTAGAAAGTGAAGAAAGGTGTATTGATAGTAACAGTTATTCTTGCAACAGTTCTTTTGTTAGGGTTAGGGACAGCAATGGCCCGTGATGCAATCCTTTTTCCCTTCTTTTCAAGTGGTGGAGGGGATGTGACATTCTTCCAGATTATTAACACTGCGAAGGTACAGACAGCGATTACCGGTACCTCACAGGGAAGCCTGGATTATGTCTATGTGTATAACTCAAGCGCAACCAAAGAGGTATGCACACACTATGATGATAAAGGAAGGGTGACACAGAACGACATACTTTTATATGAAGCAACAGGAGTATATCCTGGACAGCTTCTTCCCGGTGACACCACATCCACATCACCAAAGCTGACAATTTCACCAGCATATGGTTATCTAACCGTTAGGCACAATACCAGTAATTTTGCCACAGGATTAGAGGGGACACTCTTTGGTCAGGCATATGTAGCCAACATCAACACAGGTACAGTCTTTGCCTACAATGCAGTCAATGACCCTACTGAATATGATGATTACGCTTTTTACGAAAACGCGGCTGATGATTTTATTATCAGCTTCCTTCCAGAGACATTAGCATCCACTATGTGGTACCTGTTCCCTGTTGATAATTCTGACCTTACTACTGACACAGTGTTTAATGTGTATGTTCAGATAGGTCCAGACGGGGATGGGATTTTGAATCCTAATGGTATATTCGACAATAACGAGTCACTTAAGTCCGGTACGAAATATCTGAAGGCAGGATGCTGGGATACCACATTAAGCCCGAATGATGGAAGCGAAGGTGATGCAGGAGCTGAGCCGGTTTCAGCAAACTTCTTCTATACCCTTGCACAGATCATGAGCGGTGCACAGTATAATGCAGTAAAAGGCACTGGTGGCTTTACCGAGCTCTACTGGGAAGACTATGGCTACACATACAAGATCCAGAGTACCTCGGTTCTTGGCAAGCCGATGAATATATTCATGTACGAGCCAGGATTTAGCTCTTCAGATGGTTCTGCTTACTATTCCTATACAAAATAGCATAGGGTGAGTTTAGAGAGTGAAAAGGGGTGAGGGTTACCTCACCCCTTATTTTTGGCATATAAAGGTGGGTTTATGATTTTGAGAAGGTGTTTTGTTATCCTTTTTCTCATATTCGTTGCAACAGGGTGTGCCTCTAACGAATTACTTAAGTCCGGTGAGACTGAACCCTCCGTTGCCCATCCTGCAATGGATGCAGGGCTCTATGAGGGGCCTTCTGTAGTCGCTCA
>Ga0315284_10003487_pt1 | contig 22387 bp, 20 predicted proteins | sample YL17G09_16_MG_FD_203696 | JGI IMG/M metagenome (GOLD analysis project Ga0315284, IMG submission 203696) | Sediment microbial communities from Yellowstone Lake, YNP, Wyoming, USA - YL17G09_16 | ecosystem: Environmental > Aquatic > Freshwater > Lake > Sediment | place: USA: Wyoming | collected... | reverse complement strand
GTGCTCCTTCTAAATGTGCTCCTTCTAAATGTGCTCTTTGTAAATGTGCTTCTTCTAAATGTGCTCCTTCTAAATGTGTTTCTTCTAAATGTGCTCCTTCTAAATGTGCTCCTCTTAAATCTGCTCTTTCTAAATGTGCTCCTTCTAAATGTGCTCCTTCTAAATGTGCTCCTTCTAAATGTGCTCCTCTTAAATTTACTCTTCTTAAATTTACTCCTCTCAAATCTGCTCCTTCTAGATGTCCTCCTGGACGAATTTCTCTAGATGCCTGTGACATTCTATCAGGTTGTTGCTCCAATGTCCGACTTGATCTTGATAGAGAATACTCGATTTGTTGTCTTTGTTCATCACCCATTATTACGCTTGTTAAATCTACTCCTTCTAAATCTGCATTCATTAAATTTGCTCCTCTTAAATCTGCTCCTTCTAAATGTGCTCCTTGTAAATGTGCTCTTCCTAATCTTGCTCCAAATAAATTTGCTCTTTCTAAATGGGCATTTTGTAAAAAAGCTCCTTCTAAATCTGCATTCGTTAAAATTGCTTCTTCTAAGTGTGCTCCTTCTAAGTGTGCTTCTCTCAAATCTGCTCCATATAAATCTCTTCCTTCTAAATGTGCTCCTCTCAAATCTGCTCCTGGTCTTATATATGGTTCTCCCAAATCTGCGCTTGGTTGATTATTATTGCTGTTTGGATTGTATAAATTTCTTTCAAATTGATTTCTATTTCTTCTAGCAGTTTCCTCATTATTGGATTCATAAGCTTGACTTCTTCTAGACATAATTTTTTAAAATATAAAAATTATAATTTTTTCTAATTAAAACAATAACAAGTATTTTTTCTAAAAATCAGTAGTAAATTTAATTTACTCAACTTTTTTCCTTTTTGTATTTTTTTTATCAGCCTCTTTTCGAATTCTAATATTAAAATTTTTCATTGGAATTCGGTAATCAATTTTAACGCGGCAATTTGGACAATTCAATAATTTTTGTGAGCATGATTGGCAAAATGTATGACCACATGGAACCAAAAGGTCCGTGAATTCAGATGTATTATTAACCATACAAACAGAACAATTCATTAAAATAATACCAAGCTCAGATTGAGCATCAGTAATTTTTGAATCAGCTGGCATTGTAGCCAAATATTCTCTGCATTTAAGCTCAAGTTGTTTGACTTTGCGTTCTTCCAAAAAGTTAGTCAGCAAATAAGAAAATCTTGGGTCATTAATAAACACTTCAGAAATATCATTACTTTGATATTTTGGTAGTAGTTCATAAATATTGTAAAAATCATCCATTGAGATTTTTAATCTCTTGAAAATATTCTCCATAATAAAAAACATTTCTTCCATCATTTCCATAAATGTTACATCATTAGATGGTAATTTTTCAGCTTCTATCCCAATATGTTCTAAAACATCTTTAAGATTACTGAAAAGTTCATCTTTTGTTCTTGATAACATTAAAAGCTGAAGTTTGCAAGGAAATAATAATACCTTACGTTCATAAGCAATAAAGGGATGTGGAAGATTTAAATAATTAATATGCGAACGTATACCATTATCTATACTTATTGATTTTTCTTCTAATTGTAAAACAGGTAATAAAGATTTAGAAAAATAATTTTCATCAATAACCCAACGAACTATTAAAAATTGAGTATTTAAGATAAAATCAGGCAAAGATTTGCGGATATTATCAATTACTTCATAAGCAGTTGAATGTGAAAATGGTGAAATACTAATTGTATTTCCAAATATCCTTGGAATAAACAATTGCTTTAAAATAAGTATATAGTCTTCTAAAATAGGAATCTTATCAGACCGGTCAATACACATTAATGCAAGCCAAACTTTGCATTCATTTTTACGAAATGAATCCATTTTTTGGATAATATCTGGTATTTCTTGAATATTTTCTTCTGATAATTTTGAACCATATGTTTTCAATGCAGTAACAATGCGTGAAAATAAATGAGTATTACTCTCACTCAGAAATAGATCATGGAAAAAAATAAAGACTTCATTAATTTTATACTTATCAGGAATTAATAAAGTATCAAATATAAATTGATTAATTTTAAAAATACGCTCAAGTTCATAATCTTCATAATAAACAAATTCATGAATTCTTCCTACATTTATAGGAATAATAAGTGCATCTTCAGTAAGTTGGTGATTCTCATCTAGATAATTACCAAGATTAAAAATAGTTGCAATAAGATTTTTTGAAAATTCTGTTGAGCAATTTATCAAAAAACTAGTATTAATTGGATATTTTTTAAGAAAATTTCGAATATGTTCAAGTTCTCCAAAAGTAAATTCCCAATTAATCTCAAATAAAAGAGGTAATTTGTAAATTGATTTTTTCTCAATAAGATCATTTAAAATGCCATTAGTAGAATCAAAAAGTAATTGAGGTTTTTTGTCAACAATTAAATTAATAATATCACAATAATCTTCTCGTTTTTTTTGTATTCTTTCCAAAATATGTAATAAATATTTAGTAATTGGTTTATTTAAACGAAATGATATTTGAAGCCAGTTAAATAGAATGTTTTGAGGTGAGTTTTTTGCTTTTAAGAAGCTTATGATATCAGAATCATTCGTTTTTGAGCAAAGACCCCACATATATCTTGTAACATTTTTTTTGGATTCTTCAAAAAATTGGCTCAATTTTTTAATAAAAAGTTGATGTCCATTGTTGCCTTCATATATATGATTGTAAATTAATTCAGCCAAATATAATGGAAAACATCTAATTGATTTTGCTTTAATATAGATTATTCCAAGAGCAAAAATGAATGATGAATTTTTTTTATTCTCATCAATTGCTAAATTTAATTCTGTTTTGTCTAATGAGTTAATAAAATTCACTGATTCTTCATATGTTATATCATTTATTTTTTTCTCAATAAAAATAATACTTTCAAGATTCATTTTCTTTTTATTTATAATTTTTTACTAATTTTAAAAATCAATTTTTTATTATGCATCAATTTCACTAAATGAAATAAGTGTCATGTTCATTGGTACATTATATTTATCAATCGTTAATAAACATGATAAACATGATGTATCACCATATTTTTTAGAACAGCTAATTTCAGAAAGTAGAAAAAATTTTCCACAACCAGAACATTCGCATTCATACGATACTGGATCACATAAATCTATTCGCATTTTTTTTCCAGTTTGGGATTCAGCCTCTTTGGATATTCTTTTGCGTTTATTCTCAAGGATTCTTAGAATTGGACACGCTTCAATCATAATTTGTTTTAGATTACATGGCAAAAGATTTGCAATATCAAGTAATCCATTAATCAATTCGTTTGACAAAATAAGATTTGGTAAATAAGAATTAAAAACACCCTTCAAAATTTTTTGGTCATGTTGACAAAGTTGTTGAATAAATTCTTGATTTGTGCGGATAAAATTAATCATATTAGTTAAAGGAGATTCAATTTGTTGTTTTTCTCGATAATAATTCATAAAACTCTTAATTTTAATAACCAATTGTCGAAAAGGATGCAATGTTTCAAGAGGAAGAATAGTTGAAATTGAATCAATAGATGGAAAATTGAAATGAATTACATATTTATCTGAATAATATAAAGACAATGAAATAATGCCAAATAAATTGTATAAACAATTAATTGTCTCATTAAATTTTGTAATCGTTTGTGCAATTAAATTCGTACTCATTTGAAAACCAAACTCTTGGCAAACTTGTCCCATATCTATAATTATTCTGCTGTCATTTTTTAGGTAATTTTCTACACATTTTGTCAAAAAAAGAGACCAGAAAATCTTACGTTTTGATGTAATATCTGAAAAAGAATTATTGGCAATTTGTGTAAGTTCTGGTGTTAATGGAAAATGTGCAAAAATACGTATTTCAGCATGGTTAATTAGCCAATCTAAAAAATATTTTTGTGCTTCTCTTGATGAATTCATAACAATATTTTTCATATAAATTGAACCTAAATTAAAAAGTTCCATGTCAAAATTAACATTTTTAATTTTAAGAACAGTTTTAGCAAAATTGAATATAAGTGTATCAATCAAAATATTTTTTTCAAATCTGAACAATTGAATTAAAAGATTTCTCCAATCTGGACGTAATTTCATAAATTCTATGACGAAAACTTCATGATTTAAGAATGACAGAAAAGAATGAGTATTCCAGCAAAATAAATGTAAGAATTTCTCCATCTCATTTACTGAAATAGATGATTCATTTAAAGTCTCCGATTTTCCTAAAAGAGTAACAAAAAAATATCCTGGATGTTTAAACATAAAATTAAAATCAAATTTATTGATTCCAGAAAGTGTAATACAGTTTTTAATCAGTGAAAAATCATAAAAACTCTTAAATTCTTCAAGCAAAAAAGAATGAATAATTGAGTCTTTCGAGAAAGAATCATATAACCATACCATTTTAAATGTAGTAATTGTTTTTCTCCTTGAATTATTAAATAATATATTTTGAATTTGTGCTTTTGTAAGAAAGTTATAGTGTGCTAAATATACCAATAAATCAGCTTGCATTAAGTTGAAATATTCTTCTGGTTTATCTGATAAAAAAGATTTAATAAGTTTATTAGTCTCTGAAAAATTTTGAAGAAGTTGAAATAGAAGAAAATTACATATATAATCAGAAGTATTAAGCCAATAAGGAATATACTGAAAAGATAAAGCTTCTATAAGATTAATCCAGAAGGATTTAGCAAGTTGAAAACCATTTTTTATACTTAATTCAACTGGTTTTGGACTTATAGTAATTGAAATTTCTAAACATAGAGGTACAATTGCAAGCTCAAACCATAATGGAATTTTGCATATTTCAAGTCTTTTTTCTTGAAAAGTAGACAGAAATTGTAACAATGGGCGAAGTTCCGGTGAATGTCTATTATCTCTCAATACTTTTATTGCCTTTTGAAAACTCACTGTATAATCTATTTCTTGATCATTCAGCTTCGATTTTTTAAATAGAAAAATAAGAAGCCATTTAGCAACATCATGAATGGTCATTTGGTCATCAGAAAGTTGGTCAAATTCATCATCATATGTGTAATTATTCCAGTTAAATTTTGAATCTAACACAAGGGTGCAAATATTAGAAGCCCATTGGTTCCTTTTTGAACCCTTTTTGGATGGATTTTTCAAAAAATCCTTAATTGATTTTACAGCAAAATTTGATGCCATTTTTAAGATTATAAACAATTATTATATTTTTAATCATTTTTTTAAAGATGACGTTTTAGTATTTCAAAATTCATACTTATGTAAATTTAAGTAAAAATAACATATCTAAATTTTTAAATAATAATAAGAAACAGGATGAAAAAAAACAGATTATTACTAATATTGTATTAGACCATCAATATATTCCGGAAATGTTAAAAGGTGTTAAAAATTAAAGAAATGAAGAATGATAAAAAATGAATAATATTATCCCTATCTTCCCAATTATAAAATAAATGCAATTCTTTCGAGGAAAAAAATTGGACGATGATTGTCCAATTTGTTTGCTACCAATGTATTCTAAAAAAGTCAAAAAATTAGTATGTAATCACGTGTTACATACTAATTGTTATGAATCTTTAATTTCATCAAATTGTAATAAAAAATGCCCTGTTTGTCGTTGTGATTTAAATTCTCAATCTCTTCCAGTAGCAACAGCATCTTCTATTCGTAAAATTTGCGCAATTTGTAAGACAGAATTGGAAGTAAGAGAAGACACATGTGATATTGTAAAAATTAAAGAATGCCCATGTTATGCTCATTACAAATGTATTAAAAAAATTAGAAAACAACAAGATAAAAAAGAATGCAATTGCAACAAGCAAATAAACACCCGCAATATTGATTTGATACATAATGAGAATTTTGACAAAATTTATGAACAAGTTATTGGAAAAATTCTGCCTTGTCGTCAAAAATCATGTAAAACAATGGGTTGTCCTAAATTCTACGGATATTGTGAAATTCATGTGAAAGAAAAATCTACGGACGTCGTTTTTAATCTATCTCTTCAATTTGTTATTCGCCAAATGAAAGGAGAAAATGAAAAGGAAAGGCGATATTTATTTTATCAAGTAATGATTATTCTTAATGCATATAAATTATCTAATATGCATACATATAAAGATGCAATTGAAATACTCAAGCCACATCTTTAAAAATATTGCCAATCTGAAATCCGTTACTAAAGAATCAATGAGCTGGAATTTTTGAACTCAATTCCCGCTTTTCTATTATAATAAAATATACACATTAAAACTCATCAATTAGGATTGTCTCATTAAAAAAATCATAATTTACATGCTCTGCAACTGGCAAATGTTGAATATTTTTTGTTAAATACAAACTGCATTTAAGAGCAACTCGTATTTTAAGTGCCAAAAATCCAAAAAAAAAAATATTATAAAGTTTATGTCAGATATTAATTTTCATAAACCTTATCAAGGAAGAGAAGATAATAGATATACATATAAAATTCAAAAATTATATGAATATCAGTATTTATTACAGGAAATAACAAAAGAATTACATAAAATTCTTAAACAAATGCCAGAATATAAAAATAAAAACAAGACAAATATTAATTCAGAAATAAATAAAATAACTAATAATTTCCATGTAAGTAAAAAAGATTTTGGTTTTAATTTATATAAATATTATGAATTGAAAGCTAAAAATGAACCTTTAATTATAGATGAATTATTCTTTTTAAGAATCATTTTAATAAAACGAATAGAATCTTTAAAAAGAAGTATTGAAAGATTACCTGTTCTTCAAAATAATAATAATAGATTTTCTAATAATTTAGTAAATAATGATAATCAAGCTTTAACAGTATTAAAACCAAAACCAAAACCAAAATCAGAAACAGAAAAAATGACTGAAAAGGAAAAACTTAAAATGCAAAGAAAAAAAGCAGATAAATCACAAAGTAAACAAAGTAATAGAAATTATTTACAAAAAGAGGGAACATATTTAAAAAAAACTAATAAAAATACTCGTGCATTTTTAGATTTAATGAAAGCTAAAGAAGTACCTTACAGTAGATTATCTCAAGCAGAAATATTAAGTGCTGAAAGAGCAATAGAAGAATTAGAAAATAGGGAGATTAATTACGGAGAAAATTTTCATAGTAATGCTAGTAGTACATCAAATAATTGGAACAATGGCTATGGCGAAAATAAAACAATGGTCTATTATAATAGATATGGTAGACCAGTATTGCTTCCTACTGCTAATGGCTATGGTAGGTATTTATCAGAAAGTGAAGCTCGAAATTATTATAAAAAACTTTGGAATTAAATGTACATTTAAAATCGTCCTATTGGTCTAGTCCTAGACAGACTCGTTCAAGAAGTAAAATAAAAACTCATGCATCAAATTCTAAATCTGAAAATAATTCATAGAGGAGTCATTCAAGAAATTCTAGATTCCTTACATATAATCAAGCTAAAGAATATTATAATTTATAATTCTTTTTATTAAATTTTTTTTTATGTAATTTGAAAAAAAAATCTAAATATTAGTATGTCACAAAAAAAAATTCCCTTACCTTTTGATTTACATAGTAAATATTCTGGGAAATCATCTAATAATAAATCTCAATATTTACTTAGTATACAACAATTATATAATTTAAAAAATGAATTACAAATGATAAATAAAAAACTATATGATATATTTAATAAAAAAACTGAATATAAAAATAAAAATAAAAAATTTATTCAAAGTGAAATAGATAAGTTTACTAAAGCAGTGATTTTTAATAAAAATGAATCAGATAAAATATTAGAACAAGTAAAATTAAATACTTTTAAAACAAATGCTATAAAAGAATATAATTTATTTTTAGCTAGAAAAATTATAATAGAAAGAATAGATACTTTAGATGCATTTATTAGAACATTACCAGCACTAGAAAACACAAACAATGAGTTAAATTTTAATAATGAAGGACCAGATTATAATAATGATAGTTACATGAAGAAGACACCTATAAAATCTCTAAAAATGAGACCAAACCCATTATTAGGTTATGATAAGATTATGAGAAATGCTGAACAAAAAAAACAAACTAAAGCTATGAGACAAGTTGGCTTAAAAAATGATACATATCCTAATAGTAAAAAACAAACTAATCAATATAGAAGAGAACAATTGTGGAATGAACAACAGAGAGAATGGGAAAACTCGCCTTACCCTGGCACTCCTGATTGGGTAAATCGTAACAACAACTATGGCTATCCCGAAACCCCATCTTCAGAAAATAATTATAATAGATATGGTAGACCAGAATTGGTTCCTACTACCAGTGGTTATAGTATGCATTTATCAGCAAGTGAAGCTAGAAATTATCATAATGGACTTTGGAATCGTATACATGTACCTTCAAAATGGTCCAATCCTAGACAGACTCGTTCAAAAAGTCAAATAAAACCTCATGTATCAAATTCTGGATCTGAAAATAATTCAAGAAGTTCCAGACAGACACATACATCAAATTCTGAATCTGAAAATAATTCAAGAAGTCAAAGACAGACTCATATATCAAATTCTGAATCTGAAAATAATTCAAGGAGGAGTCATTCAAGAAATTCTAGACTTGAGAATAGTAATTCTGGATATGTATCTAATAATCAATTTTTAGGTAATAGATTTAAAAGAAGAGCTGAAAGTAAACAAAAACGCGGTAGTCTAGAATTTACATCAGAATAAAATATACAATAAATTGCGAGACTTTACTAATGATTGAGCTATTTGATATTTTTTTTTCTAAATATCAATAATGAAATATTTTATATACTGGGATAATCTAAGTAATAAACCACCTCCTGAATACATAACTTTATGTATAAATAAAATGAAGTGCATATTTGGTGAATCTCTGCGTATTATAAACAAGTATAATCTGAAAAAATATGTTCCAAAACTACCGTCATATTTTAACCGAATTCCAAAAATTGCCATTAAAGTTGACTACATAAGGATTGCATTATTGTATCATCATGGTGGGTGTTATTTGGATGCTGAAAAATCTTAATTTCACTTTGTTAAATTAAGATTTTAGCCATTATAAATTTGCAAAGTAAATTTATATGGTCACAATAATTTTTCCTAAATTTGTTGAATACATCGAAAATTTACTAAAGAAAGATGGTATAATTGGGGTATTATCTGGGAACCGATAAAAAACTCAAAGAGTTTTTTATCTCTTGAATTAAAATGACATAGTCATTTTAACTGAACGCAATAATAGTCGCCCCCATTGCTAAATCAGCGGCTTGTAAGAAGATAATGGAGCAACAAGAAGAGGTTATCCTGCGAAAAAAAGGGAGTCTTCAATGGAGTGACATTGGAGGTTATACATCAGTGTTTCCGAAACCGCCGCTATATTTCAGTGATTGGAAGAATTGTATGATATTTCTGGAGAAAGATGAAGTAAAAATTTTGCAATTTCTGGAAAAAGCTAAAAATTACTGTGGCGTTGTTTTATATAATCAAGCCATGAAAAAGTATATTCCGGGAAAAATCCCAGAAGGAACATTACTATGGTTTTTACTGATGAAAAAAATTGATTTATTATTTTGACAGCTTTTTAGGTATCGTCTTGAGTTAAAGAACACATACCGTGTGAGTTGGCTTTAGGCAACAAAAATTATTTTTTAGTAATTTTGATATATAAGAAACCATCTACGGGTGGAGAAAATAATAATAAAAATTATTATTTTCGTTTTCGAAAAAAATGGTGATAAGAAATAATCCAATTGGGGATTATTTCTTAAAGCCAGCTCGATTCTGCCGAAAGGCTAGTCGATAAGAAGAGGATTCAAGGGATAATGAAACTAACCTTCGGACTTCTTTATAATTTAACAAAAAAAATTGATAAAAAATAGGATATACTCTTATGTATTTGATTACAATGACAGAAGAGATTTCTAGAAGACCTATCCTTAATGGAAGGTCAATTTTTACGATGTGGTTGACTACCAAGTTAATCGCCAGGAATTTGCAAAATTTTTATTTACAAAAACCATGCAAGTTGATTCTTGCAAAATTTAAAAAATTCACCAATCTTGGTGAAAAAAAATTGAGTTTTGATGAAGAAGACCAAGTTTTTCTTGACAAATTCACCCAAGACTTCAAAGGTGCTTGCGTATCATTCAATATGGTGCGCCACCACTCAGATTCCAGAAAAATGTGGGAATCCTTTTTCACTGAACTCTGGGAATCTAGAGGATTTGTGGAATTTGAACAGAAATATGCGGGGAGTATTGTAATTCCTTCAGCAAAAATGGATGATGGGAACATGCTTTCCATTTTAGACAATCTTTATTTTCTTGAAGAACTTTGCAGTTTTTCAAGCGAACTCAATCTTGCCCCAAGTGAAACACAGCTCATTTCAAGTCTATATGATTTGAGTGGATTGACGGCTCCCGAAAAAGACAAGCTCTTGAGAGATGGCAAAAAAATGGCGGACATCAAACATCAAAAAGATAAAATTGCGGCAAAATTAACTGCTGCAGAAACAGCTATTGAAGGAATTAACAGATTTTCAAGAAATCAACAAGAATTTTTGAAACAAGAGAAAGCCATGTTCCAGCAATTGCTGGATTTCCAGCATACTAAAAATGCCGACTTGGAAGCCCAAATTGCTGAATTGAAGATGAATTTGGAGGCAGTCAAGCAAGAACTTGGAAAACAAGGTGTGGATGCCATACCAATTTGCCATATTTGTCAGGAATTTATTGTTGGGTCTCAGTCAAAACTTTTGGGATGCTGTGGGTATCCAATTCACACCAAATGTTTTGAAAAATTATGCATGGCTCATCAACCACATAGACCTCCATGTCCTCAATGCAGGGAAATAGATTTTGGGTTGACTCCCCTGACAATAAATCATCCTCTTCTTAAACAGCAAACAGCAAAAGAAAAGAAAGATTTTTCTATTTCTGTTTGCGAAGCTGACTTTTTAGAGGGTGTTATTGGAGGTGAAAAATTTGAGCCGATTTTGCGAGAAGATAGGACACAATCAATTTATGAACAGATGGTTTGTAGTTCTGCTTTGCCAAAACGAGTTAAACCTCATACTGGTGGTGGCGGTGCTGCACGTCGTTGATGTTACAAGAATTTTAGAATTTCAAATTGGAGTGCAAATGTAATAGGGAACCTTAATGCAAAATTCACAAATAATGATGAATAGCCCCTGTAAAAACCCTTTAGCCCCTCTTTATCATAAATAGACCGAGATAGTCTCATTAGCCCACCATTATTATTCTGCTGGAGCAATTGATTCGTATATTTTGCGCGGATAACATCAAATGGGCTACAAAGCGCAGTTCCAGGGATATTTAATGCACTAGCAATTGCAAAATTCTGCAAGAACGATGTTTCTTTTGGTTTAACAGTAAAATACCCACCTAGAACAATGCTCGTATAAACACCATTGCGCAGCGCCATTGGCACCATGAGACGACCGTAATTCTGGCGGACAATGTCCCATTCCGTTTTTAATTTCATCTGGTGATTCATCTGTTTAAAGGACTGCATTGCCAGGATGGGTCCCAAAAATGCACCGTCTACTAAACCAGCACAGAATGCGGACCCCATTTTATTATCAAAAACCTGATTAAATTGATGAAAGCCCAAGTATTTTATCGCCATTTGAGGGGTTATAGTAGAAATTCCAATCAAACCCCCGAGCATATAATTCCGGGGGCTGGTATTTTTAAGAATGGATGCAAATGAAACATTATTTTGCATGTGTTGCTTTATATAATCGAGAGGTAGAGTTAGTGTATAGCCGAATGCGCCAGCAAATGACCCAGATAGGATTGCCTTTGTGTTATCCTTCATTAATAAAGTATAACATAAAAAAATGAAAAAAATATTTGAATCATTTTATTAGAAATAAAAATGGTATTTTTCAATAATGCACTTTATGCAAATATTGGAATACCGAAAAATAAGATTTCCCGGTCATTCACCGTATTTTTAAAAGAATACATTAAAAAGATGATTGAATACTATGTTCAAATGGAGTATGATGAATTACTGCTTATTGATATTGAAAGTATTTCAATACGAGAAGATAAAAATATAATTCATTATATTCTTCTCATTACTGAAAATCCAGAAACATCCCGACTTATTCACGACAAAATATACGGAATGATCCATCATTTTGCAAGGTTTGTGATATCTAGATGGGAGAAATGCTCATTTGAATCTGTTATCAAGATTTTTAATTCTGATGATATCCCAGTGAATATCATGTACTTTTGTATGCCAATGGAAGTATATTATGCACAAAAAATAGAAAAAATATTGATTGTTTCTGTTGAATCTATTTATATTCATCGAGAAACATTTTATTTATTTGAGGAAATATGTTGTAATAATCTTCGGATTGATGGAAATTTAACATCAGCATTCAAGGATTTGATTTATATATATTTTTTTGGATTTTTGCAACATTTCCAAAATTGGATTAGAAAGAAGAAGGATACTGAGAATAAATTGGAAAAATTTTTAGAATACATTGCTGAAGCCTATTCCAATAATTTAGGAAATCATATGCGGAATCAAATTCTGAAATATGAAGAATCTCCACGGAATTGGACTAATATTCATATTTTTAAAATATACCAAATCTCCGAACAATTCATCGATTACTGTAAAGTGATAATTCAATATTTATCTATAGAATTTATTTATTGTGCAAAAATAGTTGCGCAATCCAATGAAAAACGGAAAATATATCCGGTCGATCTGTTTTTAGGAATGGAAAGTGCTGAGTTATTGAGTCTTCCCGTATTTTTCAAAAGGGGGTAGATAATGTAAATAAAAAATTGATTAAAAATTATAATAAGTTTTTTTAGAAAAAGGCAAAAATGGATATTTACAACTTCAGAAAAGAACAAATTGATAAATGTTTTTTCGATGAATTAGAAAAAAACTCTAACGGAGGACTCTTTTATTCTCAATTTCAAATTGGATTGATGTATGAAAATGGAATTGGAAGAAAGAAGAATTTGGAAAAAGCTTTCGAGTATTATCAGAAAGCTGCTGACCAAGGATATCCTCTTGCTCAAGTTCAAATTGGATCAATGTATCAATATGGAACTGGAACTGAAAAGAATCCGGAAAAAGCTTTCGAGTATTATCAGAAAGCTGCTGAGCAAGGATATTCTCCTGCCCAAGATGCTTTGGGACTCATATATATTACCGGAAACGGAACTGAAAAGAATCTGGAAAAAGCTTTCGAGTATTTTCAGAAAGCTGCTGAGCAAGGATATTCTCCTGCCCAATCTGCTTTGGGACGCATATATTATACCGGAATCGGTACTGAAAAGAATCTGGAAAAAGCTTTCGAGTATTGTCAGAAAGCTGCTGAGCAAGGATATTCTCCTGCCCAAGATGCTTTGGGAAGCATATATTATACCGGAAACGGAACTGAAAAGAATCTGGAAAAAGCTTTCGAGTATTTTCAGAAAGCTGCTGAGCAAGGAAATGCTGTTTCCCAAGATGCTTTGGGATCTTTGTATAGAAATGGAATTGGAACAGCAAAGAATCTGGAAAAAGCTTTCGAGTATTATCAGAAAGCTGCTGACCAAGGATATGCTAATGCCCAACTTAGTTTGGGACGTATATATGAAACTGGAACCGGAACTGCACAGAATCTGGAAAAAGCTTTCGAGTATTTTCAGAAAGCTGCTGACCAAGGAAACACTGATGCCAAAAGTTTTATTGAAAATCTCAAAAAAGGATCTGACCAACCTTTAGAGGATAAATCTGTCAATATTGTTCCAATTCAACCAATTGCAGTAAAACGCCCATTTTTTCTTGAAAATGCAGAAGATTCTGCATTTCCACAAGCAAAAAAACAGTCGCAGCAATTGATTGTGCAACAGCAACAGCAAGTTAAACAGCAACCGCAACAGTATGTGCAAGTTCAACAGCAACAGTACCCGCAAGCGCCGCAGAAACAGCAACAGCAAGCTCAACAGTACCCGCAAGCGCAGTATCAGCAAGCTCAACAGTGCCCGCAAGCGCAGTATTTTCCGATTCCATTAAAACCGTACCCGCAAGCGGCGCAGCAACAGCAAGCGCAGTATCAGTATCAGCAATCGCCGCAGCAACAGCAAGCTCAACAGTGCCCGCAAGCGGTGCAAAAACAGCAACAGCAAGCTCAACAGTGCCCGCAAGCGCAGCAGCAACAGCAAGTGCAGTATCAGTATCAGCAATCGCCTCAGCAACAGCAAGCTCAACAGTGCCCGCAAGCGGTGCAAAAACAGCAACAGCAAGCTCAACAGTGTCCGCAAGCGCAGCAGCAACAGCAAGTGCAGTATCATTTTCCGATTCCATTAAAACAGCAATCGCCCAACCGCAAAATCAAATACACAACCATGAAACAGAAAATGGAACTGCTCCAGAAACAGCAAATGGAACAGCAACAGCAACTTTCACAGTTACAGCAACTTCTCCAGCAACAGCGTCAGTAATGGAAACCTTATCTGCAACATATTTTCTATGAATTTTTTATCTTTACTATATTATAATTATGTCCGATCCATCAAATCATAAAGGGATAAAATCCAGAATTAATCGCGTAAAGAATTTAATATTAAAGAAAATAAGTTATGATATCGAGAAAAAAGAGAGACGGATTCCCACAAAAGAAGAAGTGATTGCAATATATGAAAAGCGACGAGCTGCTCCAGTTTAAAAAAATGAGATAAGGAATCACTTATGATTTACGAGTGAATAATTAGGAATAGCCATAAAAAAATGAAAAATTATTCGAATCATTTATAGAGAAATAAAAATGGTATTTCTCAATCATGTACTTTATGAAAATATTGGAGTACCGAAAACTCAGATTTCCAGGTCATTCATGATATTTTTAAAAGAATACATTAAAAAGATGATTGAATACTATATTCTAATGGAGAATGATAAGCTAATGCTGATTGATATTGGAAGTATTCCAATCCGAGAAGATAAGAATATAATTCGATATATTCTTATGATTACTGAAAATCCGGAAACATCCCGACTTATTCATGACAAAATATACGGAATGATTCATCATTTTGCGAGGTTTTTGACATCAAGAGGTCAGAAATGTTCGTTTGAATCTGTTATTGCATTGATAAATTCAGATGATGCCCCGATTGGAATTGCTAGCTATTTTTGTAAGCCAATGACAATATATTACATAGAAAAAGTAAATCCAGAATTGTTTGTCTCAGTAGAGTCCGTATTTATACATCGAGAAACATTTTATTTATATGTTGAATTATGTTGTAACAATTTATGGGCTATGGGTCATCTTTCAACCGCATTTAAAGATTTGATTTATCTTTATTTTTTTGGAGTGTTACAGCATTTTAAGAATTGGATAACAAAAGATGCGGAGCGTTCTGTGAGTTCTGGAGAGAATTTACAAATATTTTTAGAATATATCGCTGAGACTTACCCAAATAATTTTGGAAATAATATGCGAAATCAAATTCTGAAATATGAAGAATCAAAGCAGAATTGGACAAATATTAATATTTATAGAATTTATGAAATTCCTGAACAATTTATTGATTACTGTAAGGTAATAATTCAATATTTATTAATTGAATTCATTTATACAGGAAAATGTATCGCACAATCAAATGAAAAGAAAAAAATATATCCAGTTGATTTATTTTTAGGAATGGAAGAACCTGGTTTATTAAATTTGCCAGTATTTTTCAAAAAGTTAAGAAATTTTTAAATTTTTTATCTTTACTATATTATAATTATGCCAGTAAAAAATAGAATCAATCACGTCGAAAAATTAATATTAAAAAAATATTCGATGATATAAAGAAAAAAGAATTCCTTCAAATGAAGAAGTTATTATAATATATAAAAAATGATGGTAAAAAATTTATTTTTTTATACCATAGTATCACAATCTATTGACACATTTATTGACACAAATGTCTTCTTTATCTACAGACGTCTCAGACCCGCAATCGGAACTTGAAAGAAAGCGAGCTGAAAAACGAGCTGAAATCGCCGCAAAGGTCGAAGCCTCAAGACAGAAGGCATCTGATGCCAAACAAGTCACGAAGTTTTTTTCGGAAGTGCTTGACAATTTTTCCAAGTGTATGCTTGCAGGAATGGCACCTCCACCGCGTAATTTGCAACAGCACATGCCAGACAGAGTTGCCAAAACGATTTTTCGTGACTTTAGTAAACTTTTGCAGAAAGGTTTGCCACCTGCCACATTCCGTGTCCAAATGTCTTCTTTGTACCAGGATTACCAGCAAGAATACAGCTTTAGTTCTGGTCCATGGCAGAATATTTCTCATTGGGATTTTTCGGGCAGCCATCTTGAAGCTATCGAAGAATGGGCACGTTCTTCCTTGCCAGAGGGCACCATTTTTGCAAGCCCTTGTTCTGGAAAAGGATTTTTTGAGGCTTGCATCAATGCTTATTCTGGGATTGGAATTCAGTGCAATGACATCGAAGAACCTGATTTCTTTTTTGGCGCTCAAAAACCATCACAGATGGATGGAATTGAATTCCTGGAATCGTTGGGTAGAGAGAAACCAAAAGTAATAGTCATTTCTTGGCTTCCGCAAAGAGGACATAAAGGTTCCTATCTATCAGAGGCAATCTTACGCTTTGCATTTGACCCCAGCAACAATGTTGCCGGAGTTATTCACATCTCTGAATCATTTGTCGTTCCAGAAAAAGGAAGAATGGTTGGATGCACTGATACTGCATCAGCTCTGAATTTCAAAGAATCCCATTTCACAACAGTTGTTGAACGAAGCCGGGATTATCCAGCGCCGTGGGAACACGATTTTGGCATGCCATTCAATGACAGTCTTTCAATTGTCGTTCCAAAACATTAACGACATGAAGTAACGTAAAAAATTATAATATTTTTCAATTAAAAATGACAGAACCTGTTTCGCATATTGATGAAAGGTTCTGTAATTTTTAAAATTTGTGAAGGCGAACCCAGATGTGCTATTTGTGCTTTTAATTTCATAGTCTCCAATAGATTGGCATGAAACAGCTACAATTCTTTACTTAATTCCATCAGAATTTATGCTATGAACCAAATAAGAAATAGATAGTAAAAATTGATTTATAAAAACTTATCAAATTTTATGCTTAACAAACTCGAAAATGGCTTATCAAAAATTAAAAGAAGCGAACGATAAGTTCGCCTTTGAAAAACTCAAAAAAGACGCTGACAGAGGACATCGTATTTGTCAATTACAAGTTGCTATGATGTACGAAAATGGAATTGGCACTGAGAAGAACTTGAAAAAAGCGTTTGAGTATTATGAAAAAGCTGCGAACCAAGGATGTGCAATTTCCCAAAATGCTTTGGGATGCATGTATAGAGAAGGAACCGGAACTGCAAAGAATCCGGAAAAAGCTTTGGAGTATTTTCAGAAATCTGCTGACCAAGGATATGCTAGAGCCCAAAATGCTTTGGGATATATGTATATAAATGGAATTGGAACTGCAAAGAATCCGGAAAAAGCTTTGGAGTATTTTCAGAAATCTGCTGACCAAGGAAATGCTGGAGCCCAGTGTAATTTGGGAAATATGTATAGAACTGGAACCGGAACTGCAAAGAATTTGGAAAAAGCTTTGGAGTATTTTCAGAAATCTGCTGACCAAGGACATGATATAGCCCAAAATAATTTGGGAAACATGTATAGAACTGGAACCGGAACTGCAAAGAATCTGGAAAAAGCATTTGAATATTATGAAAAAGCTGCTGACCAAGGAAATGCTGGAGCCCAGTACAATTTGGGAAACATGTATAGAACTGGAACCGGAACTGCAAAGAATCTGGAAAAAGCTTTAGAATATTTTCAAAAAGCTGCTGACCAAGGGCATATTCACTCAAGAATTGAAATTCAAAAATTATCAGAATCTAAGAGTGCGATTCCTTCTGTAATTCAGATTTCTGAAAATTCAGTTGCAATTCAAATTCAACAGCCAATCCAACCAATTGCCGTAAAGCGCCCATTTATTCTTAATGTTTCAGAATCTTCCGCATTTTCATCTGCCAAAAAGCAAACTATTCAAATCGAATAATGCTACTACTATTGAAAACATTGAGAAATCCCAATTAAAGGCGCACAATCGTCTTATCATTATAATGTCTATTATCCATATCAACTATCCACCTCGCAATAAATTCCAGAAATATTCGGTCGCACATTCGCCGATTTATATTCGTAATTTCCCGCGGCATAACTTTATCATATACAACACCCGGTTTTCCATTGAATTCACACAAAAACAAGTTGTATGCATCATCTATTAACAAATCAAGCCCATAAAGATGCCATAAATATTTCGGCTCCCTCCGATTTTTATAATATTCATTTGTTTTCTGCCGAATGAACGGAATAATCTTTTGTGTTATTTTCTTCATAATTTCCAGCCTTTTCTCCACCCACTTCAGCCGGTTGTCAGCGCTTGTGTGATTTTCCATAAACTCGGTCGTATCAATCGTATAATTCACTGAATTGCTTCCATTCGGTTTCGGTGCTTTAATGTTTGTGGCAAAAGAGCCCATGCTTGTCCCAGAAGAGGAAAATTTGAACCCAGCTAATTTAATATGCCCTTCTTTGAATAAATACCCCGAATAGTTAGAACTCTCTTTCACAATAAGTAAATAAACACGTTCATCCAATTTGTGCCCATTATGCAGCAATGGGGGAACCTCTTCTTGTAAAATAAACATGTCCCTGTGATTCATTTTGGCTAAAACATCGGCGGCGCTGTAAACTGGAAATATATTTTTGCTGCCAACTCCAAAATTATTTTTAAGAACTGTGCGGCGGTTGTTAATGAAACTGTTGATTTCTTTGGCATGGGATTCCGCCCATTTCCGGTCAAATGATATGGATTTGGGGTAATATGGCTCATTTTTGAAAATATTGTGAATAGTGTTTTTTGGTAAATAACAATTTGGGAAACCATATCCAATTTTAGTGGCGAAATCGTAATGCCCAATCTCTACATTATTCTTTTGGCGAACTTTTGTCAAATCGAATTTTAAAAAGATTTTCTCAAAATGTTGCCTCCAATATTCGCAATAGTATTCTTCATTGCTAAAATTGAAATTCATATATTTTATATTTATAAAAAAATGATATTAAAAAATTCAATATTTAAAGTCTTATATACAATATTATGGAATTAATACAAAGAAAAGGATTATGCCGAAATACGATTGATAAATTTTACACGAAAACCAGTATATCCAAATTATGCACAAATGCCCTAAAAAAGCATATTAAAATAAATATGGCTGATCTAATCATTGAGCCTAGTGCCGGGAATGGTGCTTTTATAGATGAAATAAAAATGCTAAATTGTGCACATCGATTCTACGATATTGAACCGGAAAATACGGAAATAATAAAACAGGACTTTTTGCTTTTTAATTATTCTACAGACAGAGAAAATTATTCCAAAATACATGTGATTGGGAATCCACCATTTGGTCGGCAATCTTCGGTGGCAATAAAGTTCATAAAAAAATCGTGTGAATTTTGCGACGATTGCTCATTTATATTACCGAAGAGTTTTAAGAAAAATAGCTTGAAAAGGGTATTCCCGCTGAATTTTCACCTTGTTTATGAAATAGATTTGCCGAGCAATTCATTTTTAGTAGATGGAGTAGAACATGATGTTCCCTGTATTTTCCAGATTTGGCAGAAGAAGGAGACCAACCGACATCAAGATGAAAAATTGGAACCAATCAATTTTCAATTTGTTAAAAAAACAGAGAGCCCAGATGTATCATTTCGTAGGGTTGGAGTAAATGCTGGAAAGATAGATATAGATGTGAAAGGAAAAAGTATAGAATCACACTATTTTATCAAATTTACAAATGGCGAATCAGTCACCAATAATATTGAACGATTATCGGCGACTAATTTTTCATTTAATAATACAGTGGGTCCAAAATCTATTTCCAAACAGGAGCTAATAAGTAAATTTAATCCATTATTGGAATAATGAATTTATAATATATGGATATATCTGGTCTTTGTAATATAATTAAAATGTTAAAAATTTTACTAAAATTATCGGTATAATTTTAGTAATAACTTTTCAAAGATTATCAATTGGTTCATAATGACCGCAATTCCAATAAATATTTATGATTTTATTATGAGATTTATTCAATGGTATAAATTCAATAATTCTATTATTATTGTCTCTATAATTTTTTACATTGATTTGGAGCCCCCAAATATTGCAAGCACATTGAATTTCAATAGCTCCTCCCCAAGATGACATTAAACGCATATTTGAAATATATTGTTCAGAAGAACAGTTATCTAATTCTAAAATATAATTGGTGCTTAATCCATCAATAATTTGTTTATTTTCTTGTAGATAATTGCATATTTTTTGTCTAATTTCGTAACTTCCTTCTCCAATAAAATGATTCAAACTATTAAAAAGACAACTCATTTATATATATATAACAAAAAATTGATTATTATTAATGGGAATTTCTTAAATAAAATAAAATACACCAATGGGAAAGCTCAAATGCAAGTGTTGTATCCAGCCCAAATTACGGCAATTAGAGAAGATTATTAAAAAACCTCAAAAATATTCAAAAAAATACATTGAACAAATTGTTGATGAAGATTTTATCCCAAAACTCACAAAAGGCTTTGAAAAACTGGGGATTTGCTATCCATCCTCTGATATTCTCGAAATATTCAATACAGTTGATATGGGAAAAGGGGTGCGTGCCAAAGAGAAGCTCTATAAAGGGCAACGACTGGGATGCTATATGGGAGAAATCAAGCACAAAGAAGAGGAGTCCAAGGACTGGCGCTATAATTTTGCCTATGTCCTCAAAGATTTCTATATTGACGGCAAAGACGAGTCTCTGATTTGCTATATGAATCATAGTATCAAACCCAATGTCAAAATAATCTGGGAAAAACATGACGACGAAATCCACATAGTTTTTGTCGCAAATCAAATAATTGATGAAGGTGAAGAATTATTCATCGATTACGGAGAAGAATACTGGGCATATGCAAGAAAACAGAATATTCGCCCAGAAGGACGCCAACGGCTTATTACTGAGTATTTTATCTAGAATTCACTTTCTGAATTTATATGCGTTTAATTTCGAGAAAAATGATATTAGAGTATAATGAAGAAGCAAGTTATAAAATGTCAGGTTGTCCGAGTGGTCCAAGGAGTCAGACTTAAGCTCTGATGTGTTAAGCACGCGCGAGTTCGAACCTCGCACCTGATATAGCTTCTTTTTTTTAATGATACATTAAAAAAAATTTATAAATTCTTATAAATAATAAAATAGAAATAAACTTTTTTAGAAAAATACATAGAAGATATTGTTGGAAATTCATAATTTCAAAAAGACTTCATTTGAACTTCTGCATAAAAACGCAAAAAGCTGGGTGTTTGCTATTCACAAGCCTAAATTTTTTCTATTTTAGGTACCATTATAATTTGAATTTGGATCTTCTGTAAAATATCTGTTGAAATTAGATTCTGCTAAAGTTTTTAATTCATTTCTATTTTTATTTGAAAACGGCACTTCAAAATAATAATCAGAACTTATGGCGGCTTCCGGATAAAGTTTTTCCAAAAATCTTATATAATTTTCCCAATTTCGTTTCAAAGAATAAATATCAGAAACCATAAGGGCGCGACAAGAACTTAAATTATAAATATGTAACTCAAAACTTTCTTCATCACCAGTAAATTCATAGCTAATATTACAATCATCCCTCCTATTATACTTAAGTGTCATCTGACCCTTATGATGACTTAAATCAAATCCTATTTGGAATTCTGATATTGGAAAAAATTGTAGTATTGGATCATTTTCACCAAGTTTTACACCTTTTCTCATTTAAAACGCCCATTAAACAGGGCAAAAAAATAAGAAAAACTGTAAAATCAATAGTAGGAATTTCACCTACGATGGTCTAACTTTTTCCTCTTCTTTTTGGATATTTGAAGAGGTGAAAGACGAAATTTGGAAACATAACGGACGCTCTTGTGTTTCTATCCAAGATTGTGTTAATTTCATTATGTTTATAGACGAGTTTGCGTCTCTGGTTCTAAATACGATTTTTTTGTTTTCGCAACTCACGCAGTTAGAACACTTTAACAGACGAAATACTTTATTTCCTTCCTTATCTTTATAATAGTCCAAATCATTATTACAATCACAACACTTCTTACTTGTGTTGCATTCATTTATCGTTATTGTATCATATTTTTTATGAATTAATTTTCTCAACCCTTTATTCATCGTAGGCATAAAATGTTTCATTT
>Ga0315284_10003486_pt1 | contig 22391 bp, 15 predicted proteins | sample YL17G09_16_MG_FD_203696 | JGI IMG/M metagenome (GOLD analysis project Ga0315284, IMG submission 203696) | Sediment microbial communities from Yellowstone Lake, YNP, Wyoming, USA - YL17G09_16 | ecosystem: Environmental > Aquatic > Freshwater > Lake > Sediment | place: USA: Wyoming | collected... | reverse complement strand
TGCCTTGCGCCGACGCCTCGACCGGCGCCACCGGATTGTCGTGGTGGACCGGGAACCGACGTTTTCCCTCGCCGCCTCGTTTCTCTGGATCATGACTGGCGCGCGGAAGCCGGCACAGATCTCGCGGCCGCTCGCCCGCCTCGCACGCAAGGGCATCGAGGTGATCCACGGCGAGGTGGAGCGGATCGACCCCACTCGTAAGCAGGCGCTCGTGGGCGGCCAGACTATCGCGGCCGACCACCTCGTCGTGGCTCTCGGCGCGCAGTTCACGCCGGAGGCCATCCCGGGCCTCAGTGAATTCGGCGAGACGTTCTGCACCCTCGACGGCGCGATTCGCCTGCGCGAGGTGCTGGCAGGGTTCCGGGCCGGACGCGTTCTAGTGCTTACGGCCGCACCGGCGTATAAGTGCCCCGCTGCTCCCTACGAAGCGGCGATGCTCATTGAGTCCATGCTCAGGAAGCGTCGCGCCCGCGAGCCGGCCCTGATCGAGCTGCACTCGGCGGAGCCGGGTCCCATGGGAGTGGCCGGGCCCGACGCCTCTGCCGCCGTAAAGGGGATGGTGGAGGCGAAGGGGATCGTCTACCGGCCGGACCACCAGATCGCGCGAGCCGACGCAGGCCGGGCCACGTTCACCGACGGGGCGGCCGTGGATTTCGACCTCCTGGTGCACGTGCCGCCGATCGCGCCTCCGCGCGTGCTAAGCGGTTCTGGTCTCGTGGACGAGACAGGCTGGGTCCGTGTGGACCGGCATACACTCGAGACGAGATTCCCTGGCGTCTATGCCTTGGGCGACAACACACTCATCCCGCTGGCGATGGGGAAGCCGCTGCCGCGGGCGGGCGTCTTCGCCCACGGGCAGGCCGAGGTGGTCGCCCGCAACATCGCGGCGAGCATCGTAGGCAAGGAGCGGTCGGCGCGGTTCGACGGGTACGGCGCGTGCTTCATCGAGACCGGCGGCGGTCGCGCCGGATTCGGGAGCGGGAGCTTCTATGCGGAGCCCCGGCCGGCGGTGCGGATGCGGCGCCCGGGATGGCTCTGGCACGCGGGGAAGGCGCTGTTCGAGAAGCAGGTGATGTGGGGATGGTTCTGATCGCATTCTGACGCATGCGGTAGCGCCGGAGCAGCCTCCTGTGCGCACCGTAGCCCTGATGGTCGAGGGCGCCAGCATGAAAACCACCGGGGACTAGCGGCGCTCGGTACAATCAAGGCGGGATGGCTGGCGTCGAGGCAGTGGCATCATGACGAGAAGGGTGTTGCGCACGCTGCAGTACGCCCTGGCGGTCGTGGGGCTGTTTGCACTCGCGCTGCTGGTGCAGGGCCTCGTGGCGCAGCGCAAATCCGCGCATCCGCCGCCCGCCCAGCGCCCGGCGGTCAGCCGGGACATCGTCTACGCCGTGGCGGACGGACAGGAGCTCAGGCTGGACGCCTATGTTCCGCCCGGCAAGCCCGAGTCGCCGCGGCCCATTGTGGTGTACATCCACGGCGGCGCGTGGCGCGGTGGCGACAAGTCCGGCGTCAACTGGCTGGCGGGGCCGCTGCTCGACGCAGGGTTCGCCTTCTTCAGCATCGACTACCGGATGTCCTACGAGGCGCACTTCCCGGCGCAGATCCACGACTGCAAGGCGGCGATACGCTGGGTGCGGACCCACGCGGCGGAGTACGGCGGGGATGCCAGCCGCATCGGCGTGATGGGCACCTCCGCGGGAGCGCACCTGGCGGCGTTGCTTGGCACGAGCGGCGGCGTGAAGGAGCTGGAGGGAACGGTCGGAGAGACTGGCGTGTCGAGCAAGGTTCAAGCGGTGAGCGACTGGTTCGGGCCCTCCGACCTGACGGTGCAGGGCGACTCCGAGCATTGGCTCGTCGATCCGGTGAGCGCCCTGCTCGGCGCCAGACCTGCCGACGACCCTGAGGCCGCCGCCGCGGCGTCACCCGTCACGTACATCGACCATGGCGACCCGCCGTTTCTCATCGTCCACGGCACAGCGGACCCGACGGTGCCGATTGAGCAGTCGCTGCGGCTGAGAGACAAGCTCGCCGCGGCCGGGGTGCCGGTGGATCTGATTGAGGTGCCCGGCGGCGGGCATGGGAAGTTCGAGGACACGTCGCCCAACCGCGAGGAGCTGGTGAGACGCACGGTGCTGTTCTTCCGGCGCACGCTTGCCCCGGCGGCCTCCACAGAGTGACGGCCTGCACTCGCTGCTGGGCTTAGCCCGCCGCCCTGTCCTGACCACCGCCATATAATCATCGCGTGCGCGGCGGAATCCCGTTGGTGAGCTATGTCCTCGTCAATTGGCGCACCAACGACATGCTCCCGCGGGCGCTGAAGAGCATCGAGGACCAGACCTACCGCCAGCGCGAAGTGTTCGTCGTAGACAACGGCAGCCCCGGCTTCGAGCCTGAGATGCTGTGGCCGCTCGAGGAGCTCACGCTCATTCGCAACGAGCGCAACCTAGGCTTCGCCGCGGCGAACAACCAGGCGCTCCAGCTGTGCAGCGGCGACGTCGTCGTCCTGCTCAACTGCGACGCGTATCTGCATCCCGACTTCACCAGCCGGGCCGTCGACGTGTTCGCGGCGAGCCCGCACATCGGCACGGTGGTGCCGAAGATCCTCCGCGACGACTTAAGCGGGGCGATCGACAGCGCTGGGCATCTGATGTACACCGACCGCACCGCAGCTCATCGCGGGGGGGGCGAGCTGGACCAGGGGCAGTACGACGGCGGCGGGTTCGTTTTCGGCGGCACCGCCGCGGCCATCGCCTACCGCCGCGAGATGCTGCAAGCCGTAGCCACGCCGGAGGGAGGCGAGCCGCCTGGGCACGGCATCGGCGCGGTGTTCGACGAGTCGTTCTTCGCCTACTACGAGGACGTGGACCTCGACTGGCGCGCGAACCTCGCCGGCTGGCGCGCGTACTATGAGCCGCGCTGCGTGGCCTGGCATCAGGGGCGGGGCAGCGGAGGCCGACGCATGCTGGCCATCCGCATTCAGGCGGAGAAGAACCGCTACCTGATGATCGCCAAGAACGACTCGCCCGCGGCCCAGCTTGCGGCGCTCGGCCCGCTCATGGCATACGAATGCTGGCACGCCGTGCGAATTCTCGTCCGGCCGTGGCTGTGGCCCGCATACGCGCTGCTGCTCAGGCACTTGCCCGCAGCATGGCGCTACCGCCGCTGGGCCCGCGCAGGGCGCGTAATCACGCCCCAGGTGGTCGCAGCGCAGTTCATGCCGCGGGGGCTGCAGCCGCCGCCGAAGGCGGAACCTCCCGCGCCGCCGTTCTTCCCAGTCCTGCAAGATGAGAGCGGCGAGCCGGGGGAAAGCCCATTCCCTCTGGTGTCGGTCCTGGTCGTGAACCACAACGGCTTGGTGATGACGCGGCGGTGCCTGGCGAGCCTCAATGCCCAGAGCTATGCGCCGCTGGAGACCATCCTCGTCGACAACGGCAGCAGTGTGAACGAGGCGGAGATGCTCGCCATGGAGCACCCCTGGCTGCGAACGTTGCGCCTGGAGCGCAACCACGGGTTCGCCGGCGGGGTGAACTGGGGCGTCAGTCTGGCGCGCGGGGAGTACATCGTGCTCGTCAACAACGACGCCGTGCTGCACCCGGACTGCGTGCGCAACCTGGTCTACTGCGCCAAGCGCACCGGCACGCCAGCGGTGCAGGGGCGGCTGGTCAACGTGCGCAGCGAGGAGGAGGCAAGCGCGGCGCTGAGCGCACTGGATTTGGAGGACGAGCCGCCGGGGGGCGTCGTCTGGGACCTGCCGGCCACCGTCGTGGAGGCGCTTGCCGAGTCGCGGCGGAATCACGGCGTGTCCGTCTTTGGCAGCCGCGTACTCGGCGCTTACGGCAACGTGATGGAGGGGTTCTTCCCCAGCGGGGCGCTGTGCGTGCTGCGCCGCGAGGCCATCGCGCCGCTTCTGCCGGAGCTCCTGCCCGGCTTCTACTTCCTGTATCACGAAGACGTGTGGCTCGGCTTCCGCCTGCGCGTCGCCGGCGGCACTGTGCCGAAGGAGCCCCGCGCCTGCGCCGTGCACGTGATGAGCAGCACGACGCAGCGGATGTGGCAGCCCCGGGTGCGTTTCTACCAGGAGCGCAACCGCTGGCTCAACCTGCTGGCCTTCCTGCCCGGCCCCGTGGTGCTCAAGCTCCTTCCCGCGTGGACGCTCAGGGTGTTCGTCATCGCGCTGGCCAACCTGGTTCGCCCGGCGGCGGCGCTTGGCTACTGCTGGGCCCACTTGTGGCTGCTGACGCACCTGCCCACTGTGGTACGCTGGCGGCGGCAGTGCCGCGCGGCGGTGAACATCATAGATGAGCAGTGGGTGAGCGAGCTTAGCGGCCAGGTGCAGGGCGCGGGCGGCCTGGCGAACAGATTGGCGCTGGCGTGGTGCAAGGCACTGTCGATACCCTGCCGCGAGCTGCGCAAGCCCAGACCTCCTAGTGGCGGATGACGAGGCCGGACGACGCCAAGTTGAGGATCCGGCGTATTCCTTCCGACGGATGTTGCAGGCCGGCCTTAGCGCTGGTATTCTCTAAGTGGATAGAACGCTGACCCAACAGCGGTGGACTAACATGCTGGACCGGCTGAGACTGCAGAAATGGGCACTTGGCGCCGCCTGTCGGGCCGCGCTCTGCTTAGGGCTCGTGGCCTGCGCCGCTCACACACCGGACCCATCCGCATTGCGCGGTCCGGCGTCCGGCATATCGCCAGCGCCGACGCCTGGCGCCTCGCCTCCCGTGATCATGGCCATGTACCTGCCGCCAGACAAGCTTCCCGCCTCGGCGCAGCTCCGAAGCGGTGGCGCCTCCATGCCGGCAGCATCCGCCAGTCCGGCCCTCCTCCAGAACCCTCAGTACGAGGCGCTGACACAGAGCATCGCCCAGCGACTCGGCCTGCATGTGCGCAGCGAGGCCTATGTTGGCTTCTACAACGTCGCCGCGTTCGACGTACCCGCGGCGGTCGATGCCAACACGGCGCTTGAGACGCTGCGCAGCGATTTTGGAGGGCTGCTGCAGTACGCCGGACAGGCGCAGACGGGCCACGCGGCGTACATGCCCAACGATCCCGATTTTCTCACCAGCAGCGACATCACCGGGCCGCAGTGGGGACAGCACGCTGTGCGCTGCGGAGAGGCCTGGGACTATACCCGCGGCTCCCCAGGGGTGTACATCGGCGTTGTCGATACCGGCGCGTACCTGGCGCATGAGGAGCTCGCCGCTCAGGTGCTCGACCCCGCAGTGGCATTCCCAACTGAGCAGCTAGACATCGTGAACCACGACAACACCGTGGAAGATATCGACGGCCACGGCACGGTGATCGCCGGCTTGATCGCGGCGAAGATCGACGACGGCCGGGCGATTGCCGGGGTCGCTCCGGGATGCCGCGTCCTACCTGTCAAGATAGCCGACTCGACCGCGTTCGCCTACTCCACGGACATGCAGGCGGGATGCCTGCTCGCAGCGCAACTGGGGGCGAGAGTGGTCAATCTAAGCTGGTACTTGGACGGCCCTGACCCATCGTTCGCCCTGCTGCTCGACCAGCTCACCGACATGGGAGCGCTGCTCGTTGTCAGCGCTGGCAACGATGGCTCGGACATATCGCGCTTTCCTGCCGGCTACCAGAAGTCCCTCAGCGTGGGGGCGGTCGGCCCGGGGGGCGAGCGGTCTTCGTTCTCCAACTACGGCTACGACATCGACGTCGCCGCTCCTGGGCAGGACCTGGAGAGCTGCGGCCCCTGGGACACCGACAGCTACGTGCTCTGCCAGGGCACGAGCTTCTCGACCCCCTTCGTCGCGTCGGGGGCAGGCCTGCTTCTCAGCCGCCAGCCAACCATGCCGATTGCCCAGATGCGCTCGCTGCTCGAGCAGAACGGCCCCCTGGCCACCGGCTTCTCGCCCGGGGCGCAGGTGCGCGTGCTCGATTTGGCTGCCGCCCTGGGACAGGTGGACCCGCAGGCGTCGATCAGCGGCGTCGTGCTGAGCCAGTCGGGCTCGCCGCTGCCCAACGCGGTTGTCGCCCTGAATGGCGGGGAGACACGCAAAGTGGACGTGAGCGGGGCATTCCGCTTCGCTGGCCTGCCGGATGGCATGCACACTCTCACTGCGGTGCTGTCCGGCTTCCTCTTCGACCCGTCCACGATTGAAGTCAGTCTCTCAGGAGCCAGCAAGTCCGGACTGGTCTTCACCGGCTGGCCGGCCGGCACGCCGCGCCTGACATCGTTCAGCGTCGAAGACGGGATGCTCATTGGGCAGTGCACGCCGGCGGGCCTGGTGCTGAACGTCAACGCCCATGGCTCCACCGGCGTGGCCAAGGTGCAGTACTGGCTCGACCTGGCGCCCGTGGGCACTGACGACTCCCCGGACATCCACGCTCTCGCCGACACGCCCCAGCTCAACTTCCCGGCGCAGTTCGACCTCGCCGGGCTTGGGCTGCCGAACCAGGCGGCGCAGCTCGTCGCCGTCCCTCTCGCCAGCGACGACACCCCGGGCATACCGACGCGCCGGACGGTGTACATCTTCAACCAGCTTGGCGACGCCAACGCCGACAGCTTCGTCGATGAAAGTGACCTGGCGGCGTACATCGGCGCCGTGGGACTGCAGCGCGGCGACGCCGGCTACGTGCCGTTCCTCGACAACGACCAGGACGGGCTGATCACTGAGGCCGACGCCGCGGCTGTAGGCTACTTCTTCGGCGCGGGGTAGTTCCAGACACACGGGAGGCGGCAGTGCCGCGTCCGCATCCTGCGCTCAGGCGGAAGCTCATCCAAATGCCGCAGGCGGACCAGCAATCCTCCTAGGGGTGTTTCCCAAGCTTCGACCTTCTGGTATCATTTAGCAGCCCGCAATGAACCACCGGCGTGAGGATTCGGAGCGGGCGCATGGGGGGTATGCAGAGTGGCGGTGCGCACCGTCTGCACCGCAGGGCCCCGCTCGTTACAGCAAAGGAGCTCAGGCATGTACAAGATCCTGATGCACGAGAGGATAACAGCGGACGTCTACCGCATGGTGGTGGAAGCGCCGCTCATCGCGCGCAAGCGCAGGGCGGGCCAGTTCGTCGTCATTCGCATCGACGAGAACGGCGAGCGCATCCCGCTGACGATTGGCGACGCCGATGCCGAGGCGGGGACCATCACGCTTGTCTACCAGACTGTCGGCAAGACGACGGAGCATCTTTCCACCCGTGAGGTAGGCGATTTCCTGATGGACGTCGTCGGGCCGCTGGGCAAGCCCACCGAGATTCGGAACTACGGCACTACGCTGTGCGTCGGGGGCGGCATCGGCAATGCGCCGCTGCTTCCCATCGTGCAGGCGCTGAGTGCGGCGGGGAACAAGGTGGTCACCGTCATCGGTGCCCGCACTAAGGGCCTGCTCATCCTGGAAAACGAGCTGCGCGCCGTAAGCAGCGAACTGATCGTTTGCACCGACGACGGCAGCTACGGGCGCAAGGCGCTGGTCACCGAGCCGGTGCGCGAGGTCTGCGAGCGGGAGCGGGTGGACCTTTGCGTGGCCATCGGCCCGCCGATCATGATGAAGAAGGTCTCCGAGGCGACCAAGGAGTACGAGGTGCACACCGTCGTGAGCCTCAACTCGATCATGATCGACGGGACGGGGATGTGCGGCGGGTGCCGCGTGACAGTGGGCGGCGAGACCAGGTTCACCTGCGTCGACGGCCCGGAGTTCGACGGGCACCAGGTGGACTTCGACCAGCTGATGAAGCGACTCAACGCATACAAGGAGTACGAGCAGGAGTCCCTGGAGAGGTGGCGGCGGATGCGGGAAGAAGAAGCCGCGACCCACGCTGAGACCGAGTGCCGCTTGGTTGAGGAGATTGAGAAGGTGAAGCAACATGGCTGATCCTGAGACAGGACAGGCCGTCGCCGACGAGACGGCGGCGCCGAAGAAGAAGGAGCGGGTTCCCCGCCAGCCGATGCCGGAGCAGGACCCCGCCGTCCGCCGGCACAACTTCAACGAAGTGCCCTTCGGCTACAGCGAGGAGACCGCGATCGTCGAGGCCGGCCGTTGCATCCAGTGCAAGAAGCCGCTGTGCGTCGAGGGCTGCCCGGTGCGCATCGACATCCCAGGCTTCATCAGGCTCATCGCCGAGGGCGACTTCCGCGGCTCGATTCGCAAGATGAAAGAGACCAACATCCTGCCCGCGATCTGCGGCCGCGTCTGCCCCCAGGAGACGCAGTGCGAGATCAAGTGCATCCTGGGCAAGAAGTTTGAGCCGGTGGCGATCGGCCGCCTGGAGCGGTTCATCGCCGACTGGGAGCGGGCGAGCGGCGAGGTCGAGGTCCCGGAGATCGCCAAGCCCACTGGCAAGCGCGTGGCGGTCGTCGGCTCCGGCCCCGCCGGGCTCACCGTGGCCGCCGACTTGGCGCGGATGGGCCATCATGTTGAGCTCTTCGAGGCGCTGCACAAGCCCGGCGGCGTGCTGGTCTACGGCATCCCCGAGTTCCGCATGCCCAAGGCAATCGTCAACGCCGAAGTGCACACGCTGGAACGCATGGGCGTCGAGATCCACTACGACTTCGTCGTCGGCAAGCTGGAGACCGTCGACGAGCTGCTTGGACGCTTCGACGCGGTGTTCATCGGCACCGGGGCGGGGCTGCCGTGGTTCATGGGCATCCCCGGCGAGGACTTGGTCGGCGTGTTCAGCGCCAACGAGTACCTCACGCGCTCCAACCTGATGCGGGCCTACGACTTCCCCAACGCCGACACGCCGATGCTCAGGGGCCGCCACGTGGCGACCATCGGCGGGGGCAACGTGGCGATGGACTCCGCCCGCACCGCCGTGCGCCTGGGCGCCGAGAAGAGCTACATCATCTATCGCCGCAGCGAAGTTGAGATGCCGGCGCGGATCGAGGAGATCCACCACGCCCAGCAGGAGGGCGTGGAGTTCCACCTGCTCACCAACCCCATCCGCTTCATCGGCGACGAGAAGGGGCGCGTGCGGCAGATGGAGCTCTTGCGCATGGAGCTGGGTGAGCCTGACGCCAGCGGCCGCCGTCGGCCCGTGCCCGTCGAGGGCAGCAACTACACCCTCGACGTGGACACGGTGATCGTCGCTATCGGCAACGGGCCCAACCCGCTGATCCCGCAGACTACCCCCGACATCGAGACCAAGAAGTGGGGCAACATCATCGTTGACGAGAAGACGATGATGACCACCAAGCAGGGCGTCTTCGCCGCCGGCGACATCGTGCTCGGCGCAGCCACGGTAATCCTTGCCATGGGCGGCGGGCGCGATACCGCCCAGGCGATCGACGACTTCTTTCACATTGACGACCCCACCGAGACGGCAGGCGAGCGAGAGGGAGCGCAATAGGGGCCGCACTTGTGCGGCCAGCACCCTAGGCAGGTCCATCGCCGGGCCGCATGAATGCGGCCCCTACAGAAGGCGGAAACGGCGGTCCGCCCTACTGAAGGAGGGGCGCTCGCGCCGCGTGATGTATAATCGCCCCATCCCAGGTTAGGTAGCGGAGTGTCAGATGAAGGCCTTGACCACAGCGCTGGTTGCTTTGGCGATAATCATGGTTGTCAGCCCGGCTTACGCCACCTCGATTCCCACGCACAGCCGGCACATTGAGTACCGCGTGGTCGAGCCCTGCAACGTGGAAGTGGCCTCGGGCGAGGCCACGTTGGAGTGGGCCGATTGCGGGGGCGACGTCGTCGAGGTGAAGATCGACCTGCCTGGATATCCGCACCCCGCGGGCATCGTGTTCTACGCCGGCAGCCCTGACTGGAGCAAGATCGACGAGTGCTGCTACGACATGCTGTTCTGCAGCATGCGTTGCACCAAGAAGCACCACGACGTCTACTGCATGGACTGCAATCCTTGCGACTGGTACTGCTACAAGCAGGACGTCTCCTGGTGCGGTGAGACCGTCTGCGTGCGCGCCGTCCTGCCAACCTGCATGTCGCTCGAGATCTTGGACGTCTACTAGCCGCGGCTTGAACTCACCTTCGGCCTCCGCGACTGACCCAAGGCTGGCCCTGGGCGAGTCCTCCGCGTCCCCCTGGCTTGACGATTCCCAGCCGGGCACGTAAAATGCGCCACCCCGTGGGCCGTTAGCTCAGTTGGTAGAGCAGCTGACTCTTAATCAGCGGGTCGAGGGTTCGAATCCTTCACGGCCCAGACTACAACTCATGGCGCGCCTGCTTAATTCCCGTTGCCTGCGCCCATTGCATGACGCGCGTGCAGCGCCGGGAGGGCACGCCGTCATGCGCTAGACTTGCGCACTGCTACACACCGCCGGTTCCGGCAAGCCGAGCTACCTGATGTGGTGGGAACTCCACGAGAGCGAAGAGGGCATACGGCGCCAGCGCGTCGGCGAGTTGCTGCGCTCGGTGCTGCCCATGTTCTGGCCGTACCGCTTCTACATGCTCACCGCGCTGGGTCTGCTGGTGTTCATCACCGCCAGCCAACTGGCCGGGCCTCTGGTGCTGCAGCACATCATTGACGTCAACATCCCGCATCGTGACTCACGCGGAGTGCTGATCGCCGCCGGCGTGTACCTGGTGATCGCCGCGGGCGGGGCGGGCGTCGGGTACCTGCAGGCGATTACGCTGTTCAAGCTGGGGATCAACATCCTCACCGACCTCAAGGGGCGGATGTTCGAGCACGTCCTGCACCTGGGCCTGGACTTCCACGCCGAGCACTCCCCGGGCAAGCTGATCAGCCGCGTGGAGGGCGACGCGGAGACGCTGCAGCAGCTCTTCAGCGACGTGGCGGTGAACCTGCTGCGCAACGCAATGCTGTTCATCGGCATCGTGGTCGTGCTCTGCTTGAAGAACTTCGCCATCGCGGTGTGGATCCTCGCTCTCATCCCCGTGCTGTTCTGCGCTACGTTCCTGTTCATCACGCGAATGAAGAAGTTCTGGCGCGAATGGCGCGCGCGCTGGGCGATGGTCACCGGCTACGTGACCGAGTACGTGCAGGGCATTGACGTCATCCAGCAGTTCAACTACGAGGGCCGCGCCCGCGAGCGGATGCGGGAGGTGAACCTGGGCAAGTACCGCGTGGAGGTGCCGGCGCAGTTCCTCGACTACGGCTTCTGGAGCGTGTTCCTCTACGCGGAGATCATCGCCATCGTGATCGTCCTCGCGCTGGGCGTGCGGGCGGTGTTCGCCGGCACGCTCACCGTGGGCGTCCTGGTGCTGTTCATCGAGTACATCCGCCAGATGTTCCAGCCGATCATGCAGCTCTCGGAGCAGCTCAACTTCTTCCAGCGCTCGCTGGTGAGCGTCGAGCGCGTGATGGGCATCCTGGAGACAAAGCCGGCGGTGACGGACGGCGGCGCCGATCCCGCCGAGCTGCACTTCGAGCACAGCGTTGCCTTCGAGGGTGTGTGGTTCGCCTACGAGGGCGAGAACTGGGTGGTGCGGGACTTAAGCTTCGCCATTCCCAAGGGCCAGAAGATCGCCTTGGTCGGCGAATCCGGCGGCGGCAAGAGCACGATCGTGAACCTGCTGCTGCGCTTCTACGACCCGCAGCGCGGGCGCATCACCGTGGACGGGCGCGACATCCGCGACTTCCCGCTGCACGCCTGGCGGGAACTCATCGGGCTGGTACTGCAGGACGTCTTCCTGTTCCCGGGCACGGTGAAGGACAACATCCGCGTCTTCGATCAGTCGATCTCCGAGGAGCAGGTCGCCCGGGTGGCGGAAGTCACCTGCGCCGACCGGTTCATCGGCGCCCTGCCCGGGGGGTACGACGGGGACCTGGCGGAGCGGGGCGCGAATCTCAGCGTCGGCGAGCGGCAGCTCTTAAGCTTCGCCCGCGCGCTGGCCTACGACCCGCCGCTGCTGGTGCTCGACGAGGCAACCAGCTCCGTCGACCCGCACACCGAGCGCACCGTGCAGGAGGCGCTGGACCACCTGCTGGAAGGCCGCACCGCGGTGATCGTCGCCCACCGGCTGAGCACGATTCTCAACGCCGACCGCATCATCATGGTGCATGACGGCGAGATCGCCGAGCGCGGCACCCACCGCGAGCTGTTGGCGGCGGACGGGCTGTACGCCAAGCTGTTCCGCCTGCAGTTCCCGGACGCCGCCGTGGGGGCAGGCGCATGAGGCACGTGCGCTGGATCTGGCGCTTCTGGCGGCCCCACTGGCAGTGGCTGATGCTGCTGGCCACGCTCACGCTGCTGTCGAGCGCGGTGACCATCGGCTACCCGCTGGTGTTCCGGTACTTCATCGACGGGCTGAAGAGCGCCCTGGAGCAGCACAACCCCGGACTGGCGAACAACACCACCTGGCACTGGATGTGGCTGATCGCCGTGATTGGGCTGGCCCGCTCGATGGCGAACATCTACCCCGGCGTGCGGGCGATGATGAATGCCAAGCTGGAGATGGACATCCGCCAGCACTACTTCTCGGAGATCCTCTCCAAGCCCTACCGCTTCTTCCAGCGCTTCCGCACCGGGGACCTGGTGACGCGGCTCACCGACGATATCGGCGGCTTCCCCAAGATCGCCTGGTTCTGCTGCTCGGGGATCTTTCGCGCCGTGGAGTCCAGCAGCAAGTTCATCTTCTGCATGGCGTTCATGCTGACGATGAACTGGCACCTCGCCCTGCTCAGCATCACGCCCCTACCCATAATGCTCTACATCTTCTACCGCATCCGCATCGCACTCGGCCAGCGCGCCGCGGAGCGCCAGCGCATGATCAGCCAGACCAACGACGCCCTGGAAGCGGCCTTCAGCGGCGTGCGCATCATCAAGGCCTTCCGCGGCGAGGCGAATCAGACGCGGGAGTTCCGGCGGATCCTCAACAAGCGCATCGGCGTCGAGCTCCGGGTGATCCGGCTGTGGATGGGCGTGACCAACGTCTACTGGGCGATCCAGTTCGCCGGGCAGATTATCGTGATTCTCGCCGGCGGGATGATGGTCATCCGCGGGTCGCTGACGATGGGCGAGTTCTACGCGTTCTACGTGTACCTCTCCGCTGATGGACATCCCCAACCTCTTCGTAACCAGCCGCCAGGCCTTCGCCTGCATCGACCGCGAGATCGAGATCGAGCAGACCGACGCCCGCGCCGCGGCGCTGCCCGCCGGCCATCCCGCGCACCCGCTGCCTAAGGTGCATGCCCTGGAGCTGCGCGACGTGAGCTTCCGCTACGCCCCGGACTTGCCGCTGGCGCTTGACACTGTCAGCCTCGACCTGCGGGCGGGGGAGCGGGTGGCCATTGTCGGAACGGTCGGGTCAGGCAAGTCTACGCTGATGAAGGTCGCCGCCGGGCTGCTCGAACCCTCCGGCGGCGAGGTGCGCGTGAACGGGCAGCCGCTGGGGGAGTTCAGCATCACCCTCTACCGCGAGCATGTCGGGTACATCCCCCAGGAAGCCACGCTATTCTCGGAGAGCGTCAAGGACAACGTGTCCTTCGGCCGCTCCTTCAATGAGCGGCGGATCGAGGATGCCCTGGCCCAGGCACAGGTGCTGCGCGAGATGCAGGCCTTGCCCTCCGGGCTGGAGCAGGTCCTGGGGCAGCGCGGGCTGACCATCTCCGGCGGGCAGAAGCAGCGTCTCGCCATCGCCCGGGCCGTCGCCGGGCAACCCGACCTGCTGCTGATGGACGACTGCACCTCGGCGCTGGACGCGGAGAATGAGCGTGCCTTCTGGGAGAGCTTCCGGGACCTGCTGCCAAACACGGCGTGTCTGATCGTCACCCACCGGCTGGCGACCGCCCGCCAAGCCGACACGATCTGCGTGCTGGTCAACGGACGCGTCGTGGGCCGGGGCAGCCACGGCGAGCTCGCCGAGTCGTGCCCTGAGTACCGGGCACTGCTCACGCGCGAGGAGCTGGAAGCCGCCCTGCAAACAAGAGCGCCGGCATTCGCCGTCAGCCGCTGAGTCAGTGTTCCAATACTTATCATGCGTGAAGCGCCGCGCATCACTTGGGGTGTTTTCGCGAGCGGGGTTTGGCGGAATCGCTGGTTCATGCTAGAATGGCGCTAACCTCGGGAGGCATGGCAGGCGCTGTGGGGTTGCGTGGTCTTAGGTCTGAGGTAGAGAGCCGGGCTTAGGGTACGCATACTCCCAGGGCAGGCGAGGCTAACCGGGGTGGCGGGCGGAGCGCGCTGCCGTCTGCGAGTAAAACTTCTTCTTTAGGAGAGGGTATGCGTTGGTTAATCGCCACACTGGCGTTCATGCTCATGCTGACTGTTGCGGCGTGGGCGGCGAGCGCTTACGATGACGTGCCGACGGACCACTGGGCATACAACGCTCTGGACTATTTGACGGAGCGTGGTGTGCTGGAGGGGTATCCCGACGGCTTTTTCAAGGGCGACCGGACGCTGACGCGTTACGAGTTTGCCCAGGCCATCGCCCGGTTGCTGGACACGATTCAGACTGGCAACTGGGACGAGCAGATCAAGATCATGGCTGAGACCCTTCGCGCGGAATTCTCTGATCAGCTGGCGGAGATAAGCCGGCAGGTGAACGAGTTAGGCGGCAAGGTGCAGGATCTGGACACGAAGGTGACGGACCTGCAGGGCCAGGTAGACGACCAGGGGTCGAAGCTGAGCGACCTGGCGGGCAAGGTAGCGGGCCTCAAGCCTGGACCGGAGTGGAAGGGCAGCTTCCGTTACCGCTGGCAGTTTGACGAGTGGGGTAACTACAACCGCTTCCGCCAGCGGATCGCGTTCCAGCTGGGGTACAACAAGAAGATCAACGACGCGGTGGAGATTGGGTTCAGGCTGAAGACCGGCACGGGAGCGAATCCGATCGACGGGAACCACACGCTGGGCAACTACGGACGGACGGCGAGCATTTATCTTGACCGCGCCTACGTGAAGTACACGCCGAGCTGGTTTGGGTTCTACACCGACGCCAACTGCGAGTGCCAGCCGAAGCTGGACATTTACGCCGGGCTGTTCCCGAACGTCACCTACGATCCGCACGAGATGGTCTTGGATGCGGACGTGAATCTGCAGGGTGTGGGAGCGGTGTATCACTTCAACCAGGACTTCCAGATCTTGGCGGCGAGTTCGGTGGCGGTGAGCGACCCGAGCTACACCAACTACTTCACCAACGACACGACGCTGTTCGCCTGGGAGGCGAAGCACAACAACCTGTTCCTCTGCGGCCTGGACGCCTGGATCGGGATGTTCTGCTGGGCTCACGAGGGCGACAACGAGATCCCGGGGTTGGCCTATGACTCCTTCTTCTACGGCAACATGCTGCAGGTGCCGGACGGGGTCGGGTTCGACTTCAACGGCGACGGCGTGGTGAACGGGCTGGACCGTTTCACGCCGGACTACACGACGGTGAAGGGCGGGCTGCAGTACACCTTCAACTGCGTGTTCAACAAGCCCTTGGCGGTTTTCGGCGAGTACATGGTGAACGTCAACAGCGACGCCGATGTCCGGATTGCCGCGGTGAACGCGCTCTTAAGCCCGACGACGCCGATCATTTACGACGACACGGACGACACCGGGTTTGTGTTGGGAGCGCAGTTGGGCGAGGAGCCGAAGAGCGTGGGCGAGTGGTATGCGTTTGCGCGCTACAAGGAGATCGGCGCGAACGCGATCATCCACGGCTTTGGCGACTCGGACGCCGGCGGCGCGAACATCAACAGCCTGGAAGTCAACTGGACCTACATGTGGGCTGACAACAGCCTGCTGGGGATCACCTACTTCCTGAACAAGATGCACAACGCGTTCGGGTTCACGATCCCCACGGCGCTGGCCGATCGCACGATCATCCAGGTGGACTGGACCTTCAGGTTCTAGCCTTAGGGGCCGCCCCCGGGGAGGGGGAACTCCCCAGGGTGGCCAGCCCCATGGCCTGAGGGCTGCGAAACAGCCGCGGGCCTGAAAATGGGATACTCAAGGGCGGGCGCAAGCCCGCCCTTCCCTTTTCCGTGCGCCGCGTTGCAGTCGCGATGGCCGGCTACGATGGGGGGAGCGGGCAGGAGAACCCTGGTGGCGCGAGGACGGGACTACTCAGCCGCGGGGGCTGGCGGGGGCGGCGAGAGATCGCGCTGCGACAGCCGGCGGGTTAGCGCCTGCCCCGCGGGTGGACGGTGAAGATCTCGCCCTTCTTCAGACCCCTGGCGAAGTGAGCCATGAGCGTGGGGATCTGGTCGAGATCGCGGAGGTTGATCGTCTCCGACGGGCTGTGCATATAGCGGTTGGGCGTCGAGAGGATCCCCGTGGGGATGCCTTGGCGAGCGGGATAGATTGCGTTGGCGTTCGTCCCGCTGCGGCCCGGAATCGGCACGCGCTGCAGCGCAATGCCCAGCGCCGCGGCGGTCTTCTCCAGCCGCTCCACAACTTTGGGGTGGCAGCTCGGCCCGATGCGGATGCAGGGCCCGCCGCCCATCTTGATCTCGTTGCGCAGCTTCTTCTCCACGTCGGGGAAGTCCGTGGCGTTGGTCACGTCCACGACGATCGCCACATCCGGGTCCCAGCAGAAGGCGCCCATCGCCGCCCCGCTCAGCCCCACTTCCTCCTGCACGTGCGCGGCGGCGACGATGCGCGCCGTGCCCTTCAGCGCGCGGAACCGCCGCAGCCCCTCCGCCGCCGCCCAGATTCCGATCTTGTTATCGCAACTGCGGGCGGCAAGTGTGTCGCCGAGCAGTTGGGCCGGGCCGTGGTCCACGGTGACGGGCGTCCCGACGTTGACCAGCTTCAGCGCCTCCTTCTTGCCCTTGGCGCCGATGTCGACGTAGAGGTCGGTCATCTTCGGCGACTGCTCGCGCTGCTCCGCGTTCTGCATGTGCGGGGCCAGCGCGCCGATCACCCCCGGGATGGGCCCGTCCGCGGAATGGACGATGACGCGTTTGGCTAGCAGCATCTTCGGGTCGACCCCGCCGATCCCAGCCACCCAGAGGAAACCCTCTTCGTCAATGAAAGTGACCATCAGGCCGACTTCGTCGGTGTGGCCCTCGAACATAACCGTCGGGGACCCGGAGGGATTCAGCACCGCGAAGGCGTTGCCGTAGGCATCCGTTTGCAGCTCGTCAGCGTGGGGCTGCAGATAGTCGAGCCATACTCGCGCGCAGCGCGATTCGAAGCCCGACGGGCTGGGAGTAGCGAGGAGCGCCTCGAGAAACTGCCGGGGAGCCTTGAGCATGGCGGGATTATACCGTCAGCACCGGCAGCTCTGTGACATTCCCCGGCCGGAGGGAGCTCCGCGGGAGGGCACGCCGCCGTCGCGGAACTCCGGTCGGCCGTATCGAAGGCTAGTTGGCCTTGGTGGCAGGCTGCGTGGACACTGCGGCCACACTTTCGCGCATTGCCTCCACCACCGTGTCGATCTGCTCGTAGGTGATGATCAGCGGCGGCTGGATGCGTAGCACGTTGGGGTTATTGACCGTCTGAGCCACTAAAACGTCGCGCTCGAACAGCTCGTCCGCGAGGCTTGTGCCAATCTCCGCGCCGCGGCACTCCAGCCCCAGCCAGAGCCCCAGTCCGCGGATCTCGTACAGCACCTGCGGGGCGTCCGCGACAATCTCGGCGATCTTGCTCTTCAAGTACGCGCCCTTCTCACGGCACTGGTGGAGAAGATGCTCGCTTTCGTAGACCTCAATCGTCGCCAGTGCCGCCGCGCAAGCCGGCTGGCTGCCAGCAAAGGTATTTGTCAGCCACCAAGGATTCGCCGCCATGCCGGGCAAGCTCTCCAGAGGCGTCTCCAACAGGTCCTGGCGAGGATCGAAGCGGGTGCCCAGGAATGCACGTGGGTTGGCGATCAGCGCGCTGTGGGGCATCACGCCGCCGCCAAGCGCCTTGCCCAGGGTCACGATGTCGGGCTCGAGGCCGAAGTGCTCGCAGCAGAAGTAATAGCCGGTGCGACCCCAGCCGCTCTGCACCTCGTCCAGATGGAGCAGCGCGCCCACCTCATCGCACCGCTTGCGGACGGCGTGGAGGAATTCGCGGCGGGGCACGTTGATGCCGCCTTCGCCCTGGATCGGCTCGACGATCACGCTGGCGACCTCTTCCGTGATGAACTGCGGGAGCAGCTCGATGTTGTCGTAGGGGGCGGTGCGGAACCCGTAGACCAGCGGCTGGAAGGGCTTCTTGAGCGCTGGCCGGTTGGTCGCGGTAAGCGCGCCGAAGGTCTTGCCGTGGAAGGCCTTGGTGAAGCTAACGTGGAGCATGCGGCCGGTGGCCAGGCGCGCCAGCTTGATCGCCGCGTCGTTGCTCTCACCCCCGCCGCAATGGTAGTAGACGTACTGCAGTTCGCCAGGGGCGCGCGTGGCGATCTCGTGAGCCAGCACCGCCTGCAGCGGGTTGAGCAGCTCCTGGCTGTACAGGCCGATGCGGTTCAGGGTCTGCTGGACGCGCTTGATCACGTGCGGGTGGCGATGGCCCAGGGTGAACACCCCGTAACCGCCCAGGCAGTCGAGGAACCGGTGCCCGTGAATGTCGAACATGTACACGCCCTCGCCACGCCATTCCACGCCTTGGGCGTCGTGCTTCACGCTGCGCTTGAACCGCAGGAACCCCGGGTTCAGATGCCCGGCATAGTACTGGAACGTCTCGAAGAGAATGCGTTGCTCATCATCGCTGGTTGGCTGTGTGCTGAATAGATAGTCAAACATGGTTTCCTCCCGGGAATGCCCTGCTCAGAAACGCGCAGGGCCGTTGGATCATTGGAGGTGGCTGGCGGGAGGCCCTATGAGGCGCCCGCCGCTGCAGCACCGCGAGCTAGTAGGAGGGAATCTTCTGCGGGACTACGCCCGGGTCCTCAGGATTGACGGGGTCGCGCCCGTCATGCTGCCAGCCGCGCTTAAGCAGGGGGTCTCCCAGCGGCCCCAGGCTAAAGCGCACGGCGGCAGACTCTCCCATGCCCGAATTGTAACATCAGGTCTGCGGGCGTGGTGGGCTGGTAGAATCCATGCGTGTTCACCGGCCTGATCAGGCACCATGGCGTTATGACGGCGCGTGCGCGGCACCGCATCACCGTGGACGGCCCCACGCTGCGCCCGCAGCTTTCCGTGGGAGACAGCGTGGCCGTGATGGGCGTGTGCTTGACCGTGGCGGAGCTACAAGCCGGCTCCTTCAGCGCCGACCTGCTGCCGGAGACCGCGCAGAAGTCCACCCTGGGCTCACTAGCCATCGGCAGCCCTGTGAACCTCGAACCGGCGCTGCGAGCCAACGACTCCATCGGCGGGCACTTCGTGCAAGGCCACGTGGACGGGACGACGCGGCTGCTGGAACGCCATGAAACCGGCCAGGGCAATTGGCGCTTGGTCTTCGAGCTGCCGGAGTGGCTGGGGCCGCTTACCGTGGAAGGTGGTAGCATTGCCGTCGACGGCGTCAGCCTAACGCTGCAGGAGCTCGGCAAAGCGCGTTTTGCCCTGGCGGTGATCCCCACCACCTTCCGTGAGACGACCTTGGGCAATACTTCGCCCGGCGCGTTGGTAAACATCGAGGCGGACATGCTCGTTAAGGCGGTGCGCGGGGCGGGGCCACAGCAGCGGCCTGCCACTGACAGCCTAAGCTCGGAGAGGCTCGTCCGCTGGGGATATGGAGAGTGATCGCTACGGAACCAGGCAAGCGCGAATATCAAGTCAGGATTGATCAGGCCGCCGAGGCACTGGCCAACGGCCGCATGGTTATCCTGGTTGACGACCCGGACCGCGAGAACGAAGGCGACCTGGCGTGCGCCGCGCAGTTCTGTACCGCCGAAACCGTCAACTTCATGCGGACCCATGCCCGCGGGCTGATCTGCGTGCCAATGCTGCCCGAGCGCCTCGACCAGCTGCTGCTCCCGCCGATGACGGCGGTGAATACCTCAGCTCATGGGACGGCATTCACGGTTAGCGTGGACGCCGCGCACGGCACAACCACGGGGATCAGCGCCTCAGACATGGCGGCGACGATTCGCACACTGGCCGATCCCAGCTCTGGCCCGGCCGACCTGCGGCGTCCGGGACACGTGCTCCCGCTGCGCTATCAGCCCGGCGGGGTGCTCAAGCGCGTGGGGCAGACCGAAGGGTCGATCGACCTCTGCAAGTTCGCGGGTCTGCTGCCCGTCGCGGTGGTGTGCGAGATCTGCAACGACGACGGCACGATGGCGCGCCAGGACGACCTGCGCGCGTATAGCGAGAGCCACGGGTTGCCGATCATCCACGTCGCGGACATCGTGCGCTACCGCCTCAACCACGAGAGCCTGGTGCGCCGCGTGGACAGCGCCCAGCTGCCGACCCGCAACGGGGAGTTCACGGTCTTTGGCTACGAGGTGCCGATCACCGGCGAGCACCACGTGGCGCTGGTCAAGGGCGACCTGTGCCAGGAGGAAGACGTGCTCGTGCGCGTGCACAGCGAGTGCCTGACCGGCGACGTGTTCCACAGCCGGCGCTGCGACTGCGGCGTGCAGTTGGACTTCGCCTTAAAGCGCATCTGCGAGGAGGGCGTGGGGGTGTTGCTGTACCTGAGGCAGGAGGGCCGCGGGATCGGGTTGCTGAACAAGATCCGCGCCTACCACCTGCAGGACGAGGGGCTGGACACGGTGGAGGCGAACCTGGCCCTCGGGCTGCCCGCAGACATGCGCGAGTACGGCATCGGCGCGCAGATCCTCCGCGACCTGGGCGTGCGCAGGCTCCGGCTGATTACCAACAACCCGCAGAAGCTAGTCGGGCTGGAGGCCTACGGGCTGTCGATCGTGGAGCGCGTGCCGATCCCGCTGAGCGCGGTCTACGACCGGCACCGGCTGGGGTACCTCCAGACCAAGGTGGATAAGATGGGCCACCTGATGGACATGACGGAGGCCGTGCCCGAGCCCAGCGCCACTGCAGATAACCCCTGCGGCGGATAGGCCGCTGTGGCCCCCGGCGGGGCAGGTCGCGCAACCGGCTGCTAGAGGCTCACATCAGACAGGTCCGCGAAGCTGCGCATCTCAATACCCCAAGTGATCAATTGCTTGCGCCGCTCGGCGGGGTCGGGGTTCATGCCCAGCGGCCGGCCGCGCCCGTCCAGCACCAGCCCCACCACGCCACCGCGCACCGTGCGCTTCACCGTACGCCCGGGCCCATCGCCAGCGTCGAAGCGCTTCGTCGGATGAGACTCGACCAGCGCCTCCGCGCCTACCTGGAAGTCGGGGAACAGCTTGAGCTCGCCATACTTGAGAGTGCCGCTCTCCGTTCTGCCGCCGCCGAAGTCGATGCTGTACTCCATCACCGGATCGCCGTAGCGCGTGTGCCCCCGGGGGGCGATGCACGACCCAAGGTAGATCATGCAGTCGCGGTCGAAGACCTGCTGCGCCGCCACGGTGTCCACCTGCGCCAGCACGCCGAGGTGGGGCATCATGAAGATGCTGTCGAGGCCGAGAAACGTGTAGCCCTCGGGCAGGAACGCGTCGATGAGCATGTGCATTCCCTGGTTGCGCCGCGGGGCATGGCTGACCACTCCGCCGGAGCCCACGAGCAGGTTGAGGTCCATCATCCTGATAAACGTCGCCTCCTGCGCGGCTTCGGCGAACGCCTCGTCCAGGCTCTTCACCCGCTGCACGCCTTTTAGGCCGGTGGCGAGGAGCTTATGCTGCTCGAAGGCCAGGCGCAGCGCTTCGCGGGCCAGCGCCTGCTCGATGACCAGGCTCGCCAGCGCCTGCGGGATGGTCGTCGGCCGGATCATCTTGTTCTTGATCTGGTCGCGCAGATACTGCTCATCCACGTCAAACGGCACCCAGCGCATCACGTTCTGCCATCCCGCCTCGGCCATCACGTTGCTTACGCTGTAGCTTAGTCCGAGATTCGCCGACACGCTGCGGTTGTAGATGCGCTCGCCCTCAACCATAAAGCTGCTGAACACGTCGGTGGTCGCCCCGCCGATGTCGACGCCGATCACGTTCATCTCGTTTTGCTTGGCGATAGCCTGGATGATGTAGCCCATCGCGGCGGGCGTGGGCATCACCGGCGCGCCGACCCACTTGAGCAGCTTGTCATAGCCCGGCGCCTGGGCCATCACGTGCTCCTCGAAGAGGTCCTGGATCTTCGCCCGCGCCGGCGCCAGGTTCTCAGTCTCCAGTGTGGGGCGGATGTTCGGCACCGGGAAGAAGGCCACGGACGTAGCCGTAGAGCCGTCGGCAGCCTGACGCGGGCGGCCACGGCCGTCCTTCACGGCGAACGCGGTGCGCACTTCGCTCATGGCATCCTTGTTCCCCGCGTAGATCACCGGCAGCTGGAAGCTATGGCCGAGGCGGGGCTTGGGGTCAGCGGCGGCGATGAGGTCCGCCATCTCCACGACGTGCTTCGTCGTGCCGCCGTCAATCCCGCCGGAGAGCAGGATCATGTCCGGCCGCAGCCGCCGGATGCGCTCGATGCGCTCATGCGGCAGGCGCCCGTCGTTGCTCGCCAGCACGTCCATGACGATCGCGCCGCCGCCGAGGGCCGCCCGCTGGGCGCTCTCCCCGGTCATCGTCAGCACCACGCCCCCGACCATCATCTGCAGG
>Ga0315284_10003484_pt1 | contig 22396 bp, 21 predicted proteins | sample YL17G09_16_MG_FD_203696 | JGI IMG/M metagenome (GOLD analysis project Ga0315284, IMG submission 203696) | Sediment microbial communities from Yellowstone Lake, YNP, Wyoming, USA - YL17G09_16 | ecosystem: Environmental > Aquatic > Freshwater > Lake > Sediment | place: USA: Wyoming | collected... | reverse complement strand
AGGGGTCTTGCGCCGATTGTACCGAAACACGCGCATGTCCTTGGGATATTCTGGCCGTCCCATGATCCCAATTTGGCAGATCCTTCAACCGGAGTCAAAGTAATAAGCAATTTTGGCGGAATTCGCCCTCGGAGTTACTCATGCATGGCCTTCCACAAAATGTCGTCTTGCCGGCGGTCCTTCGAAGCTGCTTCCAAGGAGCAAGAGCCGCAATTCTTGGCGCCTTGGAGTCTTGGTGGTTGCTTTCTAAAAATCCTTTACAGCCTTCCAGCCAGGCCGGCGCCGAAGATTCGACGGCCGATTGGGCGCGGGTCATAACCTTGCTTCTTCCGCCGATTGTGCCTGACGCCGGATAATGGCACTGAACTGGTTTCCCTCATGATCATCCTGGAATTCAATATGGGGGTAAGCTTTCAATGCTCTGATGATTCCGCTTCCCAGGCCACGATACGGAAGTATCCTCGTTGCGAATGACGCAAGGATCGGGTTGCGTATATTCGAAATGCCGCTCTTGATATTCGCAATGGTCAAGTTGTTCGGAAGATGCCCCGGGCTGATGATATTGATTCGGTCTTCGAAAACAAATATTCTCACGGGGACCGATACGAAGTAATCCCTGTGAATCAGCGCGTTGGCAATCAGTTCCTCGAAGACGATTCTTGGGATTTCGGGAATGCCAAGCGAATTGATTCCCTGCTCCTCTTGCCTATGTTTGATGTTCCCAAGTACAAAACTCATGCTTCTTTGAAAGATATCCGCGATCTTTCCCGAGATATCCTGACTGTCGATGTAATTCCTTTCATCGATTTCAGTTCCCGGGTAAGAGACAGCCTTAACAATGAATATCGGGAGTCTGAAACTTGGATTCCGGGCAAAAAGCAAAGCTCCGCTAACGTTCAGAACACCTTTCTCCATCAGGTTCATGTTCTCGAGGAGCGCAGGCAACGGCACATCCTGTCTGTCCACCGATTCACCGAAGCTCTTCTCGAAAAAGGCTTTGAAATATTCTGTGTCCAAATCAGCGATCGTCAGGCCATTCGCTGGTATCTCATCGCCATGAATCATGCGGCCAGCTCCGATCGTATGTCCTCGCGCCGGCTCCATGGAATCGGATGCACATCGTAGCTATGTAATGCATCCAGCACCGCGGTGGACACCGGAATCTCAGCATCGTTCAGGAGCGCATAAGCTTTGGACTCGGGCGGTCTAACCTCCTTGGTATCGATCCACGCAAAAGCAGCGGCCTGGGCTGTATCCCGGTTCGGCCGGTTGATGGCCTGTACAATGCGCTCCGGCTGCTGTCGCGACTTTGGGATGACGAAGTCAAAGAGATGGTCAAAACCGGTCTTGCCGGTGAACTTTACCTTTGGGGTGTACCGGACCTCATGCAACTCCAGCCAGACCACGACGTCCTCACAGAACAGGTTCGCCACCATCGGACCGGCCAGGTAAAACATGTCATTCACGGCAAGCATCGCCTGCACCAGGTTGTGCTTGCGCGCGGCGAAATTGTCGGGAGAGGCGTGAACTTCCAGGGCCTCACCGTGGAGTTGGACGCCGAAGCCGTTCAGGGTCATCTTCAAGAGGTCTTGTCGTTTTGGGCTGTTCAGCTTGCATCCGCTCTGTTCGAGGTCTTCGATGGTGTATCCGTCATCCGTGAGCACGTACCCGCTGTTTGCCTTCCTGGCATAGATCTGGAGGTAGTCGTTGTGACGGTCGAGATACGGGGTCGTGATCTCGACCCATTGATCGATCTGGCGCAGCAAGGTTTTGTCCTTCAGCCACACCAGGTATTCGTCCAGCAGCCGTTGGATCTCCTGAATCATGTGAACAGACCTCGCTCGATAAACGGCGGTTTTGTAATACCGCAGAACCGCATGAAATCTTCGAGCGTCCCCCAGAGGTTGCCTATCCGGGAAAACTCGCCGGCGGGTACCGGCGCCGCCCACTTGTCTCCATACCCTTCTCGATACAGATGGAGGTGCGGACACGAAATTTCCTCTCCATCCGGGTTGCGATGGGGCGATCCTCCGAAGTCGAGTCGCACCAGGATTATAACTTGCCTGGCGCGGTTCTGATACTTGCACTTCAGCAGATCGATTCGCCCCCGGCTGATGTCCAGCAGGAATTGCTCCCGCTTATCCGGCGATTGCAGACCTACAACGATTGATCCGCTCATGGGAAAAACGTGCCGGTCGTCGTTGACGCGGTGTTTCTCCATGGCAATGAGTGCATCGGCGTCGCTTTGTGAGAGGATGATGTCCGCCATCAAACGTTCCTCCCGATGAAGCGCTCGGCGTCCTTAGTGCGCAGCTCCCCCGAAATGAGCTTGGGCAGCAGCGTGTCGCGCAGGGCGGTTAGGGTACGGGACTCACGTTCGTTACTTACGACTCTCTGATATGTAGGCCGCACATGGGCATCGAAAGCGGCTAAAATCGGTTCCGCTGGCGCCGCAACCGGGATTGGACGAAAACTCGCCTTGCTTATTTCCAGGAAGGTCGAGCCATTGGCCCTACTAAGAATCTCCTCGGCGGCGAAGTGCGCCCAGAGCAGCAAAAATAGATTGGATACACCCTTCGTCGGTTTCATTGCAATGAAGCCCTGATTCATCGCAACGGGAACTTCTGCGATTACAAGGTAGCCAATAGGTGCTCGCGACGATAGCAGCACCGTCCCTACAGGTAACAAACCCGAGCCAATCTCGCCCAAACCTGCATCAGTGATGCGGCGCTCGGTGCAAAGTAGAACCGGGGATTTCAATGAGGCCAAATCTTTCGGTGTTGCCCAATAATGTTGACCGCCATCCCAGAATGCCGGGTTCGAGGTGCTTGGTGTGCTGCCGCCAACAACCTCAGCGAGATCCCCGACCGGGCGAACTTGCCACGCCTTCGGAATCTTACCCACCTCCGAGTCTTTGAGGGAATCCGGGAATAGGTCGGCGAGGGGCTTGGGCAGACCGGGATTGCGGCCTTCGGCCTTGGCGCGAACGGGGTCGAAGTCCACGAACCACGACTTGAAGAGCGCCCGCGCCATTGCCTCCAGCGTCTCGTTCATCCGCCGGTTCAGCTCGATCTTATCGTCCAGCGTGCCGAGGATGTGGGCGATGGCGCGTTGTTCGGGGAGCGGCGGCAGGATGACAGCGAGGCCACGCTGGGAGGTGAGGCTCACATACGGCGCCATGTCAGTCTCCCCAGCTCTAGTCGCAAGCTGTGCGTGGAATGCAGGCGATCTTAGAAAGGCGTAGAGGTACCTTCTATCGAGTTGATTCTGGTCGCGCGCTCGCCAGAAGGTGGTCTGCGGACTACACACGAACGGCGGCGCTTGACTTGGAACTAGAGCGACTTTTCCAACGGTTCCCTTGTGTGAGAGCAGGACATCGCCGGGAGCTCCAATGCCTTTGGTGATCCGTTGACGCGCGCACTCGTTGATCTTGCCCGCCGATTCGAAGAGCACCCGACCAGCGTCCATGTCCGCGGCGCGAATGAAGGCCACTCCGCGATCGACAAACTCGTCAGGTCGTGGCCGGTACTCGCCATGATTGCCGTCCTCGACTAGCAGAATGCCTTCGCGCTGCAGCTCTGTAACGGTCGCTGTACGCCACTCACCCGCCATATCTCGGCTTTTCTTCGCACTACTCTGGATAATTTCAAAGTTCTTTTCGATCACGCTGCGGAAGCTGTTGGAAATGGCGTGCCAGTCCAGCACATCCACCCGGAACGGGAGGTTCGATTCCTCGAACGCCTCCTTCAGGCGGCGAAGTACATCCGGATCCAGAGCACGAGCCCCGACAACGGCCAGGTCGAGATCGGAATAGTCCTTGGCCGTCCAGGTGACGCGGGAGCCAAAGGCGCGAACCTCGCAATCCGGCACGTGTTCGGCCAGGATGCGTTTGATCGTCTCCAGGTGAATGGGAGTGACGTCAATCATTCCGGGCTTCCAACGCCTTGAGTAACCTTTGAGCGTCGACCGCAAAGTCGTGAGCGACCGCGTAGACGATTTCGGCGATTTCCGGTTGATAGGTGTGCGCGGTCTTGTTTCTCGCGTCGTGATACTGCATCCATTGTTCCACGTCGTCAATCAGCCGATTCTCTGCGCCTTGCCGGAACAGTTCCCGCCGGGTAACGCCGTCCACGGCAGTGGCGCTGACATTCATCTCCAGCCACCGTTTGATATACTTCCAACAAAGCTCATAAGTGAACTCGAAATGCTGAATGACGCCGGATTTGATCGCGTTCCGGGCGATTTCATCCAGCCCGCGCATGAATTCGGCGTCGTCGCTCTTTGCCAACACGCCGCTCAGAGCGGCAACAGCTTTCTGTAGACTGTCAAGTGCAAGCGGCATGTTTCATCTCCGGTTTCTTGTCTTACTCACAATACCCCAGTTCCTTCGGGTTGGCGGGGAGCTTCGCCGTCTCTGCGCGGCTCTGAATCTGCAGCGCCAGGATGTTATGCGACCAACCGTGCTCCATCGCCTGCCGGGGCGTACCATAGCCGTTCGACAAAGCTGTCGAGCTTCTCCAGAAGTGCGATGTGGTGATACCAGGGAATTTGTGCAAGAGCCTCTTGCACAATCGCCCGCTCCGGCCCCGCTGCAACAAAAGCAGCATGAAATCAAATGTGGGGGACAGTGTCCCCCGAATCTGCGGATAGGCACAATAGAAGTCGCGGCAGCGCCTCAGTTCCCGGGGATGGTATTCGACGCCCCCCTCTTCTTGCCGCCTTCTGCTCAATAGAGTCAGCAGATCCCGCCCATAGTAAGCCCTGTCCTCCCCATTCTGCTCATATTCGCGGATGTAGCAGCCGATCACCCAGTTTCGCAAGGTCAGGCTGATGTTGACGGCTCGACCGGCCTGGGCAGCCATGTGCTCGTGCGCATATCGGATAGCAGAGACGAGTGAACCAAAAACCCATGTATCGCGATTATCTGCCATACCCAAGCTCCTTTAAGTTCCGGGTAATCGCCTTATCCAACTCCCGCGCCTGCGCGGTCTGCTCGCGCAATTGTGCGGCAAGCCGGTGCATTTTCTGCTCGAACGGTTCGCCGTCGTCCTCGACCGCCTCGGCGCCAACGTAGCGGCCCGGCGTGAGGACGTGGCCATGCTTGCGGATGTCCTCCAATTTGGCTGCATTACAGAATCCAGGGGCGTCTTTGTATTTGCCCGCGCCTTTGTCGCCGCGCCAGGCGTGGTAAATGCCGGCGATTCTGGCGAGGTCCTCGTTGGTAAGCTCGCGGTGCACGCGGTCCACCATCGAGCCCAGCTTCCGCGCGTCGATGAAGAGCGTCTCGCCGCGCCGGTCGCGGAAGCGGCCGTTCTTCTTGTTGCGCACGAGGAACCACAGGCAGACCGGGATTTGCGTCGAGTAAAAGAGCTGCCCAGGCAGCGCGACCATGCAGTCCACGAGGTCCGCCTCGATGATAGCCTTGCGGATCTCGCCCTCGCCAGACTGATTTGAAGACATCGAGCCGTTGGCGAGCACGAAGCCTGCAAGCCCGGTCGGCGCGAGGTGGTGGATGAAGTGCTGCACCCAGGCGTAGTTGGCATTGCCCGTTGGCGGCACGCCGTAGGCCCAGCGCTTATCGTCCTTGAGCAATTCGCCGCGCCAGTCGCTGTCGTTGAAGGGCGGATTTGCCAGCACGTAGTCGGCCTTGAGGTCGGGATGGCGGTCGTTATGGAAAGTGTCGCCGTGGCCGATCTGCGCGTCGATGCCGCGGATGGCCAGGTTCATCTTGGCCAGGCGCCAGGTGGTGTAGTTGGACTCCTGGCCGTAGATGGAGATGTCTCCGAGCTTGCCTCTGTGGGCCTCGATGAACTTCTCGCTCGACACAAACATGCCGCCGGAGCCGCAGCAGGGGTCATACACGCGGCCCTTGTAGGGCGCGAGCATCTCGACCAGCACGCGCACCACCCGCGACGGCGTGTAGAACTGGCCCCCTTTCTTCCCCTCGGCGCTCGCAAACTGCGCCAGGAAGTACTCGTAGACGCGCCCAAGCGTGTCCTTGGCGCGGTCGGCCGGACTGCCGAGCGCAATGTCGCTGACCAGGTTGATGAGCTGGCCGAGCCGTTGCTTGTCGAGCCCCGGGCGAGCGTAATCCTTGGGCAGCACGCCCTTAAGCGATGGGTTGTCGCGCTCAATAGCACTCATCGCATCGTCCACCAGCCTGCCGATGGTCGGCTGCGGCGCATTCGCCTTGAGATGCGTCCAGCGCGCCTCCTTCGGCACCCAGAAGATACTGATGGCGCGGTATTCATCAGGATCTTCGGGATCCGCGCCCTGCTTGCGCTGCGATTCAAGCTCGGCGTGTTTCGCCTCAAACGCGTCGGAGATGTACTTGAGGAAAATCAGCCCCAACACCACGTGCTTATACTCAGCCGCGTCCATGTTATTGCGCAGAGCATCGGCAGCGGCCCAAAGCTTGGCCTCAAAGCCGAGGTTGGCGGTGGTACCATTATTTACGGTCGAGTTTGTCTTTTTCTTCGACACCCTTTACCTCGTGAATTGCATTGCTGCATAAGAATAAAAAAAGCGTAACGCTTGATAAGCCTCAGAGGACTTTCTGGCATTTCGGCACCTTCCCTGTTGTTCCTGTGTGTCGACCTAATGCTAACGGTTCGCGTTCACCCGCGGCCGTGGTGCGGCAGTTTCGGCGACCGTCGGGTGCAGCAAGATGTTGGCCCGCGTATCCCTCTATAGCCGTGTGGCACCTCACCAGTGAATGCCTCGTTGTCATTTCGTGTTCCCTGAACCGGGCTAACGTACGGCATCAGCTCGGCGTGCCTTTTGCGCCGGCGGCTGGATGCCGTGGTGAGAGAGCGTTACTTCTCTTTTCCGATTTCGGGAACGGACAAATTCCTACAGATCTTGCGCGCAAGCACATTTGAAATCTCGGAGTGGCGAGGGACTGCTTCGATGCCACCTGTTTCTTGATTGCACCACAGCGAGTGGCTTCCGCCTTCTCGCTTGAGGTGACAACCGTGTTTTCTCAGGTGCTGGAGCAAAGTGCTTCGCTTCACTTGACCGTCACGGTCTCAAGTTCTGCTTCCGGGGGAACTCCACGAAGGGCGTCTTTCCGCCTATCTTCCAGGATCAGGGCGATTGCATCCGCCAGACTCGCGCGCGCTTCCTCCTTGGTCTTTCCCTGCCCGTTTGCCCCTGGTATCTCAGGGCAGTAGGCTATGTACCATTGCTCGTCGCGCTCGAATATGGCAGTGAATTCGTTCGTCATTGATCCTCCTGGCAAGGGCGCTCTTTTATGACCAGTGCAGCGCCTCGATTCCGTGTGTGGGAAAAAACCCAATCCATTCCGGTGAGAGGTTCATGTCCACAACGATTTTCATGACGTGGGTAGAGGCAGTTCGACCTCCTCAGCGCGCCAGGCGGCGAAGGAAAGAGCGGCCTGAACATCCTCTCTCTCAAGGTAAGGGTATGCTTGCAGGACATCGTCGGTGGAATGCCCGGATGCGAGCAGGCCGATAATCGTCCCGACCGTGACCCTCATGCCGCGGATGCAGGGTCGGCCCCCCATAACCCAGGGATCATGCGTGATCCTGGACAAAAGATTGCTTGCCATGCAGCTCAGTTTACCTTATTTCGTTTGCATGGTGCACACCTATCTGTGCCATGTCGCGTCCGGCGAACATACGGCAGCAGCTGCGGCGTGCCTTTTGCACCGGCGGCTGGATGCCTTTTGTTCGGACTATCCACCCACGGGAGCCAGGTGAGGATTCTAGCGTTTGGTGACACCCGTCGCTTCAGCCGCAGCCAGCAGGGCGTCCAGGGCGGAAATCTGGGTTGCAGCGTTTTTCGCTTCGGAAGGCCCGGACCACACCACTCCAAACCGGTGATCCGGGTCCGCAACCTGCCAGATCCTTTCGGCATTCGTTTGCAGGAAGCGCCGGAACCGGGTATCCGGAGCAGCCGCGTTCAGCGTTGCCAGGTTCCGGACGAAAATGCCCTTGAACTGCACGGCATCGTTCCCGCAGCGGGAGGGTTCACAAGAATCGTGGAGGATGCCATCTTTGTCGGCGAGCTGAGAGATCGCCGCCGATGCGATGGACTGCGCGCGCTCCAGGAGTTTCGCATCGCCGGTTTGTTTGGCCAGCGCGCTCAAACCCCCTAGGATCACCCCCTGATTATAGGTCCAGGTGTTTCGATGGTTATTCTGGCATGCGGAATCCAGCCCGTCGTTCACCAGGTTCTCTGGATTGATCATGCCGGATGCCGCAAACCATTGCCATTCCCGTTGCGCCCAGTCCAGGTAACTGGCCCGTTGATGCGGGTCCTTCGTAAGATTCGCCAGGGTGGCGGCCACGGAAAGGAACAACTCGTTGGCGATGGCATTTTTGTAGTGTTTGTCCTTTCTCCACCAGATGCCGCCGCCGCAGGTGTCATCCCAACCCTTCGTCATATCGACGAAGATCTGGTCCGCCATTTCAAGATAGCGCGCCTCGTGCGTCAACTCGTAAGCGCCGGCCCAGGCTAGCGCCCACCAGCCTTCATCGTCCCAGTACTCGTTCAGAAAATTTGGAAACTTGCCGTGGGAATTGCGTTCTAAGGTATTCGCGATGACGGGCCGAAATTCCGAAGAGGCGGTCAATTTCGAGTAGCGCACGAGCACCGTCACCCCATTGGCCGCGTTCCACCAATTCGTCGTTTGCCATAAGCCCGTCTCCGGCACATACCAAGTCTGGAGGGTCTTCAGCCCTGCCGCCGCATTAGTGAGAAAATCCGTTGCGGTTTGGGCGGGCGGCACCTGGGCCAAGGCGCCCGCAGCCAACAGGCTGAGGGCGGCCAGAACTGCCACGAGCACTGCGGAAGGACGTCTCATTTTCCGACAACTCCTGTAACCGGAACTTCTATTGTGGACTCCCGGCTCCCGCTCAGACGGGTAGTCGAAACAAGCTTTGCGGCCCAGCGAGCCCACCCGAGGATCGTTCTGCAGCTTCCGATATCGGGGGCTATATTAACTTCGAGCTTTGAACCACGCTCTGAACGGGATCATAAGGTATTACGATGTTTCAGGATACATGATTTTTGTACACTTCTAGCTGAATCGGGTGAGCGATGTTCCTGCTCACCAAACATAAGGATCGTCCATGTCCGGCATTGCCGAGGCAATCGGCGGCGGTTTGGAAGGCAGGCCGAGGCAGATTTAAACCGCCTATAACATTAGCATGGTGCACGCCTATCTGTGCCAGCTCAAGTCCGGCTGACGACCAACCTCAACCGCGGCGCGGCTTTTTCGCGGCCGCCGGAGCACTTCGTCGGGCCGCTAGTAGATGCAGGCATCAAGGATGGAGAGAACCTCTTCAAGCACCCCTTCGGAGGCGCTCCCAATCAGGTGGGCCTTGCGTGCGCGATAATCGATCGACTTGACCTGCTCAACCATCACAAATCCCGTGACGTCCGGGTGATCAGGAATTGCGACATGGAAGGGGAATCTACGATCTTTGTTGGTGAGAGGGCAAACGATAGCAAGACCCATATGTTCGTTAAACTGAGTGTTGCTCACAACCAGTGCTGGTCGGCGGCCCTTCTGCTCATGACCGGACTGAGGATTGAAAGTGACGGCAATGAAGTCGCCTTTTTGGGGAACGTAAGGACGCATTTACCACACCTCTCTGCCGGTTGGTTTTCCCCAATCGAGTTCCCCAGCCTCATAGCGCTTGGGAATGCGTGAAACCAGCTCTCGCAGGCTCCGTTTGCCACGGATCCGTTTTATCGGAGCAATGATAATCGTGCCGTCCCGTATGGTTACATCGACGGCATCACCGACCGAAATGTGCGCGCCCTCGAGCACCCGCTTGGCAAGGCGGAGTCCCTGACTGTTCCCCCATTTCTGAACCTTCGTGACCATCTCCGCACCTCCGTGGGATATACAATGTATAGCCTATAGAGAAATTCCCTGTCAAGTTTACTGGCAGCTCGTTCGAGGCCTAACGCCAGCGCTCAGCGGCGCGGCTTTTTCGGGTCCGTGGAAGCGCATAGTTAAGACATCAAGCCGACACCTTGCGTGGAATGCCTCGCTCACAGGCAATTCTTTCCGCTAAGAATACTTTCATCAACGATTGATATGGAACGTCGCGCTCGTTTGCCAGCGTTTTGAGTTCCTCTAGCCTGGAAGCAGGCAGACGCAACGAAATAGTCGTCGTAGACGGCCTTAGTTCTGGGAATGTCGCACGAACAGCCTTGTTATAGTCGAAGTATTCGACCGTATCATGCGTTCTCCAGAAGTCTCGCTCCTCATCCTCCGTGGCGAAATGCGGGATTGGCTTTTTAGCTGGCTTGTTGCGCGCGCTCATAGAGTCTCCTTTCACGACGGCTCATGTTGCGGGCTGAAATTATCCGAACCAACCTGCCACGAATCGTAAACACGATGGAAAGCCGCCGACCTGCAATTGTTTGACCGAGGGCAGCGTATCGGCGTTCTTCTGCAGAATAACGCGCTTCATATTTCTCTGCCTTGCGTGGTAAATACAAATATAAAAGGGGGCCCATGAGGATTCAGCACATTTCCACTCTGGACGTTGTTGAGCTTCAGCCTTATCGCACTCTCAAACGGCCGCTGGAACACGCACGGGTGGGCATTTTTGTGGCCGAAGGGGAAAAGGTCGTGCGCCGGCTCCTCGATTCCGATCTTGAGGTGATCTCCCTTCTGCTGACCCCGGATTGGCTGGCACGGCTGCAATCCTCCGGACATCTGCGGGGCAGGGAAGAGCTCGGCGTCTTTCTGGCGGGAGAAGACCTGTTGCGCGAAATCGTGGGCTTTAACATCCACCAGGGGATCATGGCCGTGGCCAGGGTGCCTGCCGAGGGATCCCTTGACGCGCTGCCTGCTCCGCATTTTCTGCTCGCGCTCGACGGGCTCAGGATCTCAGAGAATGTCGGCGTGATTGTGCGCAACGGTGCGGCCTTCGGCGTCGATGCCATTCTCGTCGGCGAAACCTCCTGCAGCCCGTATGTGCGGCGCGCGGTGCGCAACTCGATGGGAGCTGTCTTCAAGATCCCCGTTATCCATCTGTCTTGCCTGGCAGAAGCCCTGGCCGACCTGAAACGACGCTTCCAGACACGCATCGTTATTGCCGACCCGCATGGGGCATCGACGATCTACGACGTGGCTCTCACCGGCAACGTATGCCTCGTGCTGGGAAATGAGGACGCCGGAGTATCCGCAGAGGTGACCGCCCTTGCCACCGATCGCGCTGCGATCCCGATGCGCAACCAGACGGACTCGCTGAATGTCGGGTCGGCCAGCGCCGTGTTCCTCTACGAGGCCGACCGCCAGCGGACGGCAGCGAGGGGCCGATATTAAGACTTCCGCTACCTTCTGCATTGGTACACGAATGCGGGCGGCAGGTTGAGCCAGACGGTCCGGCTTTTGGAAACATGCGTGAAGTATTTGGGCAGGAGCTGCGCAAAGCGCTTTCCCGGCGGCAAGAGCAGCCCTTGAAGATAGGCAAACGTCACGAATTGCCCGTTCGGACTCATGACCGTCATCATCTGATCGAGGATCCGTGTTTGCAGTGATTCGGGGAAAGATGCCCAGGGCAACCCACAGACAATGCCATCCACCTGCCCGAGTCCGAGTTTCTGGCAGATAGCGTCGACGTTGGCCACCGAGTCTTCGATAAGCGTCAGGCCGGGATGCCGGCGCCGGAACAGTTCCGCCAGACGCGGGTTCAGTTCGATCGCAGCAAACTTAGAACCGGCGGGCATCCGCTGGACGATATGTTCCGTAAACGCTCCCGTGCCTGGGCCATATTCCAAAACCGTTTTTGCCTTGGGCAGATCGATCCATTCGACCATGGTCCGGGCAAGAAACTGTGAGCTGGGAGCTATAGCTCCGGTTTTTGTCGGATGTAGCAGAAACTCCCCGAGAAACTTGCCGATCGTTCGCACCGTGGCCACAAGGTCGCTCCGTTGTCTCCCTGTCGGGTTCAGCCAAAAACAATGGAAGGAAAATTTATACTACATCTCCATGCGTTCTGCTAATCCGTCTCTGCGCTTCAGGCAATAGGAGAGCAGCCCGGCCATGGAGGACACGGCGCGGCACAGCCAAGAAAAACCTCAACGCATTCTCCCATGCAGCGGGGGTGCACCCAGGTGCATGAAAATGTTGTGCTCTCATCGCGCCTTCCCTGCGCCGCCCATTCAGGGCTCTTGCCAGTTCGATCACCTGTACCCAGGGCTCACGCCCTGGGCTTTGCTGTGCCACCCCTTCGGGGTTTTCGCAGTCTTGAAATGCTCAGCCCTGAAAGGGCGGGACAGGACAGCCCAGGGCGCAAGCCCTGGGTTGAGGTCCGGAGATCTCAAGCCCTGAAAGGGCGGCACAGAAATAGACGAGTTGATCGGCACCGTAATTGGTCCTATTTTCGCAGCAGAGGTCGCTGAGGCCACAGAGGATTTTTTGCTTTGGAAAACTTTTCTCTGCGGCCTCTGCGTTGAGGTTTTGCTTTTCTTTGCTTTACTCAAAGATTTATACCTAAGTAGTACGAAGCGACGCAGCTGCATTTTTTCAATATACATCGTGAACCGCTCTCGATATAGAATCGGGTGCAATCTATCGAGGAGGCGCCCCATGTAGTGGAGCCCACCCTCTTCTATCATCCACTTTTCCGGGTCATGAGGACCGGCTAGGAAGGTATGCAATGAGACGAAATCTGATAACCGCTTGCCTCGGGTTCTTGATCCTGACGATCGCTATCGGTGCGCAGACCAAGCCGCCGGCAACTTTCGCAGATTTTGGCCAGTGGGAGGCGCTGGCAACCGCAGGCAGCCGTGGAGGCTTCTCTCCCGACGGCCAATGGCTCGTCTATGCCATCAACCGTTCAAACCGCAACAACGAGTTGCGCGTCACCAAACTGTCCGATGGTACGACGAAGGTGGCGGAATTCGGGACGCAGCCGGCCTACTCGTCCGACTCGAAGTGGCTGGCCTACAGCATCACTCAATCCGAGACTGAACAGGAGAGACTGAGAAGCGAGCAAAAGCCGGTGCAGAACAAGCTTGGACTGTTGAATCTCTCCTCGGGCGAGACGAAAACCGTGGACGGCATCGAGTCCTTCTCCTTCAGTCCTGACGGCGCCTATTTGGCGGTCCGGCCGTACGCGCCGGACCGTGCGTCCGGCCCGGCCGCCCCTGCGGCAGGCGGCGGCCGAGGTGCAGGGCGCGGCGGCGGGGATGGATCTGCCGGCGCCGAAGAAGCGCCCGGCACCACACTCATCGTCAGGCAGCTTGCCAGCGGTCGCGACATGACCTTCGGTAACGTGTCCCAGTTTGCTTGGCAGGATGCCGAGCGCAGCCACATGTTGGCGATGATCATCAGCGCTCCCGGCAAGATGGGCAACGGTATTCATTTATATGATCCCGAAATCACCATGGTGCGTGTGCTCGATTCGTCCCCTTCGATCTACACCGACATCGCGTGGCGAAAGGATGCGCCGGATCTTGCTGTCCTCCGGGCGAAGACCGACGATAGCAAAGATGGGTCGACCTATGCCGTGCTGGGCTGGACCGGTCTGGGCAAGACGGAACGTCTGCGCACCTATGATCCCGCGGCAGACTCCACGTTCCCGGCGGGCATGCGCACGGTTTCGTTCCGCAGGCTCTCGTGGTCGGACGACGGCAGCACTCTGTTTCTGGGGATGGCAAAGTGGGATGACAAAATCGTGCCGGCGGGACGAGGCGGACGAGGCGCCGGCGCTGCTGCTGCGGACGAGCCTGCGGGCCTCGAAGTCTGGCATTGGGCCGACGTGGTCGTCATGCCCAAACAGAAGGTCGATGCGCCGACGGATCGGCGTCGCAACGTACTGGCCGCATGGCACCTGGATAGCGGCAAATTCGTGCAGCTGAGCAAAGACGCGATCAATGAGCAGGTGACGCCCATCCGCAAAGCGAAGGTGGCCTACGCTGCTGAGTGGTCGAAATACGCTCTGGAGCGGACCATCGGCCGGCCAGGCTCGGATCTCTACCTCGAAGACATCACCACGGGTGTGCGCACTAAACTCAGGGACAACGTCATCGACCGATACGTGCAGGCGGGTCCCGGCGGGAAATACCTGCTCTTTCTTCAGGACGACCAGTACTGGACGGTCAACCTGGCGACACGCGCGACGACCAACATCACCAAGGCGGTTGCAACCTCGTTCATCGACAAGGAGTCGGATCAGACGGTAAAGCAGAAACCGCCCTTCGGAGTCGCGGGCTGGACCAGCGACGACGCGGCGGTACTTCTTTATGACAAATACGACGTCTGGCAACTGGCATCCGACGGTTCCAAGGCACAGCGCCTGACCAGCGGCGCGGCTGAGCGAACCCGCTATCGCGTGGTAAGGATCGAGCAGACCGGGGGCGGCGGCGGGCGCGGTGGATTTGGAGGAGGAGGAGGCGCCGACCAGGCGATTGACTTAGCCAAGCCGGTGTACTTGAGCATGTACGGCGACTACTCCAAGAAGTCTGGCTATGCCCGGCTGAATCCGGCAGGTGTCGAACGTCTCGTGTGGCTGGACAAGAGCGTGGGTTCGCTGGCCAAGGCGGAAAGCGCCGACGTGTACGGCTACATCTCCCAGGATTATGATGATTCGCCCGACATTTTCGTCAGCGGCGCAGATTTGAAGGACGCCAAACAAGTCACCACGAGCAACCCTTTCCAGAGCAACTTCGCCTGGGGACGCAGTGAACTCGTCGAGTACAAGCTGGACAAAGGCCAGCCGATGCAAGGCGCGCTTTACTATCCTGCCGGTTATGAGGCGGGCAAGAAGTACCCGATGATCGTGTACATGTACGAATTGCTCGCGCAAAATGTCCACCGTTACGTCGCGCCGTCCGATCGCGACTATTACAACGCAAGCGTTTTCACGAGCCAGGGCTACTTCGTCTTCCAGCCTGACATCGTCTTCACCCCGAGACAGCCCGGCGTGTCCGTGGTCCAGTGCGTCGTGCCGGGAGTGAAGAAAGTGCTTCAGACCGGCATGATCGATCCCAAACGTGTCGGCTGTGTCGGCCACTCGTGGGGCGGATTCGATGCGGCGTTTCTCGCGACCAACACCAATGGCGTCTTTGCCGCCGCGGTCGCCGGTGCGCCGCTCACGGATCTTGTCAGCATGTACGGTGACCATCACTGGGGGCCGGGCATCGCGGAGACCGATCACATCGAGACGGGCCAGGAACGCATGGAAGTACCGCTCTGGGAAGCCCTGCAGGATTACATCACGAACTCCGCGATTTTAACCGTGCAGAATATGACTGTGCCGCTGCTGCTCGAGGAAGGCGATGCCGACGGCACGGTGTTTTGGCATCAGAGTGTCGAGCTCTATAACATCGCGCGGCGCCTCAAGAAGAACGTGGTGTTTCTAGTTTACAACGGCGAGGACCACGGCTTGCGCCAGAAAAAGAACCAGACGGACTACCAGCACCGCATTCTCGCCTGGTTCGGGCACTATTTGAAAGGTGAGCCCGCAGAGAGCTGGATTACCAACGGCCAGAGCTTCCTCGATCGCGACGCCGAAATAAAGAAGCAGGCCGCCAAAAAGTAGGCCCCTTCGAAAATAACTTGCCTCAAAACTGCAAAAGCAGCCACGAATGACACGAATGGTTCGTGTCATTCGTGGCTAGTTTTTCCCCCACTGCCTGAACCGCAGCGTGCGATCCGCTCAGATTGACAAGCGTATTTTGTGCAGCTCTTGCGAAATAAACTGCAGGTGTTCATGAAATCGATTCAGGAATGCCGGAGCCGCCTCTTCCTCCGGGCTGCGATACTTCGTCTCAAACAGGTAGTAGATGTCGTCGTAGATTCGCGGCGCCTGCGCATATAGAGGAGTGGCCTTGAATGCGGCAAAGAGGCTGCCAAAATCGCTGATTTGGCCCGCCCGCTTCAACAGACGATCTGATGCGCTCGTCCATTTGTCGAGGGCCGCCCTCTGTGCTTCGAGTCGCATCGGCCGGCTCTGTCCGAGAGCGGCACGGATCATGTCCGAAGGTGAGAGCGGGTAGTTGACCTCCGGGCTCGCCAGCGCCTGCTCCAGTGCCACTGAATCCATCCCCTGGATTCGCGCGCCGATCCGTGAGGTGTTCAGGTGCTTGATGCCCGGATTGCGCCTGGTGAAATCCAGGAGGTAATCCTGCATGTAAAGCAGATAAGAATAATAGACCCGATCTGTGACCACAGGATTGCCGTCCACGCCCGGGACCCTGAAATAATCCGCAGGCAGCGCCTCGGTGTCGAAAGTGTGGTCAAATATGGAGCCGCCGGCATGCGTATGTCCGCCGCAAAAAGCAAAGTCCTGTCCCACAAAAATGATGGGATTGGCGCCCAGATAATGAGCCAGCTGCAACGCCGAAAAAGCCACGGAGCCTCCTTGCCGGAACCCGGACTTATCCAGGGATCCGCGGAGCGGTAAGGGAGGATCATCCTGCATCATGAAAAAGAAACGAGGCCCCGGGTAAGAGGCAAGGATGTCGCGGTTGATCTGGTGATGGTAAATGAGCGGCACGGCGGAACCATCCCAGCCCCGGAAATGCGCCAGGTTGGCCTCAAACGGATCCATCGAGACGACCAGATCAGGATGAACTTGATTTGCCACGAGAATTCGCGCAGCCGAGCCGGCAACCAGCAGCAAGGCCGAGCCCCCGGCCGCGCGCAATGACGGCAGCGCTTCGGTCAAGGATGGTCCTGACGAAACGATGATCAGCCGGCGCTCGGACCACTTTCCCTTCAGGTCTTGCACCGGAGCCGCATTCCAGCTGTGCGGCAGGTTAGCCCAAAAATTCCGCAGATGGTTTTCCAGCATGGTATCCAGCGAGGCCACGCGGCTTTGAAAACTGACTGGAAACTGCTTGGGAATCTCGCTGAGGAGAGACCGGTAAAAATCCTCGGCAGTCAATGTCGAGGGGACGTGCGTGAACATTTCGAGGGCGAGCAGCCTCAATGCGGCCAGACGGTCGACTAACGCCAATGGCGCCACCCCGGGATCATGGTGCGAGAGAAAATGCAGGCGGCCGTTGTCCATCCACTTCCAGGATTGGTTGTTTTTCTGAGATCGTAGACCGCTGCTCAAACAGGCGGCATCCGGCTCGAGCACGATGACGTGAGAACTCTGGGGTATGTGCAGGAGCAGTTCCTTGACGTGATAACCCAATCCGAATCCCAAAACCACGTACAGAGTCCGTTCCCGGCACGGCACGTCTTTGACCAGTAACCTGGCCTCCTGCAGCGGATCCTGCCGGCTGTGGAGGAAAAATTCACGCCCGTCCGCGCGCCGGCACACCGCGGTGGGTATGCCTTTGGTTTCTGAATTGATAATGGAGATGGAGAGCGTCGTCTGATCTGGCACGCAGGGCAGTGTAGCGCAGGTCGCCTGCCGGGAGCAAAAAGGAATTAGTGGCGGTTGCGAATGGAGCAAGGGAAAAAAGCTTAGCCACGAATGAAACGAAATGGAAGCAGGCCAACCCAGGGATTGCGATTTTGCCTCCTCCTCATGCGCGGCCTCTGGCCAACCATTTGACATCTGCTTGGCAGGAAAGTGCTTCATAGCAACGGATCTTCGTCCCAGGGCCTGGAAGCGCTTTCCTGCCAAGCAGATGTCAAATGGTTGCAGCGCGAAGCGCTGCGCGCATGAGGAGGAGGTAAAATCGCAAGTTATCCGCATCACATTTGTTTTTTCTGCCTTATCTACAGGATCTGCGGTGAATTGCCGAGGAGCGATTGTGCTGGTTCGTGTCATTCGTGGCTGAGCTTTTTCCTTGTTGTTTCCATTGCTATGATGAGAGTCAGAATTTGAACGCGCGCCGATCTATCAGGCTTGGGTTTGCGAGGGTCCGGCGTTTGTCTTGATTGCGCTCAGCTCCGCCCGCACGAAGAGGATGACGGGAATCGACAGGATCATTCCGGAGATGTGGAACAGCGACTCGCCGATGATGAGAGCGAGCAGGGTGATGTACATCGGCAGCTTGACGCGGTTGCCGATGATCTTGCCGTTCAGGAAATACTCCAGTTTGTGAATGACGACGAGGAACACCAGGGCCGCGATGAGCTGCAGGAGCCCCGCCCAGAGCAGCGCGCTGATGCAGATGAGCGTATTCGATATGAGGTTTCCGACGATCGGCAGCAAGCCGAATACAAATACCATGACGGTCAGCGCGATCTTGTGGGGAATGCCCAATACCAGCAGCAAACCAAGCGTCAGGATCGCGTTGATCAGCGAAATGATTACCTGCGCGGCCATCACCTGGCGGAAATAGCCGTAAAACGCGGCGATTTTCTGCTCCAGAAAATTCGCCAGATAATGCCAGAGGTTTTCCTGGGGCGCGCAAGGTGTTTCGGAGCCGCCGAGCCTGAGCCGGTCGTGCGTGATGAGAAATGTAATGATAAATGCGAACATCAAGAGCACCACGTTGGCGCCCGCGCGCTTCGCCAGGTCGAATGTCGCGTCGATGTGATCGCGCCCCCACTCAAGTGCTTTCAGTTTGAGTGCCGGGAATTGAATTGTGATCCCCCATCGGGTGAGTAATTCGCTGATCTTGCCGCCGAGGTTACTCTCCAGGGTTTGCAGGTACACGGGGAGTTCCGCAACGAACCGCGGGGCCACAACCAACGCGAGAAAAACGATGAATCCCGCCACCAGGGCATATACCGCATAGAGAATTGCTTTGCGCGAAACCAATGGAATCCTCTTACCGAGGCCGTGAACCAGCAGATCGATCACGAGGTACATAAACAAAAGGAAGACCAGGAACCTCAGCAGATCGAGGTAAATGAACAAGCCCAGGATTGCGATGAGGGTCAGCCAGCCGATATTGGCGAGCTTTGTCGATGAGAGAGGCATAAGAAACTTCCCTTACGATTCCAGGTAGAGTTCGTCGGTGTTGTCGTCGAAGGCGAATAGTTCGGCGAAGCGTCCCCAGTTTATGGCTCTTTCCAGCTGTTTTTGCGTGCGGTCGTGGAAGTCCGGCTGGAGCTTATCCAGGAAATACTCTTTGGCAACGCGCTGGTCGTCATCTTGCTGGAGTGTTTCGTAGATCCAGCTGATGATGGGAAGGCGCAGGACGCGGCTGGCGAACATTTCCTTGCGGCCGAGGACGCTGGCATCGGCATACGCGCGGCCGAGCGGGGTCAAGAGCAGATCGCCCTCCTGGACCTGGAGGAAGCTCAGCAGCTCTCCGGATTCCACGATGGGCAGGAAATCGTCCAATTCCATTTGCAATTCTGCGACCAGGCGGTACAGGTCGGCGCGCCCCGCTTCGGAGGCTAGCTTTTCGAGCAGGCCGGCGAGCGCGTTGAGCCGGGCCTGCGGCAGGCGGCGGATCCTGCCCTGGCCGGGAGCGTGTCCCAGTTCTTCGGCTTCGGTCAGGGTCTTGCCGGCCACCGCTGCGTAGACCTTGTCGACGATGGCCTGGAAGGCGGTGTCCTTGCGTTGGCGCGGATGGCGCAGGGTGACTGGCATTTCGGCGACAACATGCCCCGGGTCTTTGTCCATGATGATGATTCTGTCGGCCATCAGCACGGCTTCCTCAATATTGTGCGTGACCATCAGGATTGCCTGGGTGGGGATTGACTTGCTTAGCCACAACTCCATCAACTCTCCGCGCAGCGCCTCGGCGGAAAGAACATCCAGCGCGGAGAACGGCTCGTCCAGGCAGAGGAGCTGGGGTTCGACTGCCATGGCCCGGGCAAATCCCACTTTCTGGCGCATCCCGCCGGACAGTTCCCTCGGATAGGCCGATTCGAAACCGTCCAACCCCACCGTGTCGATCAGCTTCACCGCGCGGGTTCGGCGGTCTGTCGTGGAAACCCCGCGTGCCTTGAGCGCGATCTCGACGTTTTCCTGGACCGTGAGCCAAGGGTAGAGTGCGAAGGATTGGAACACGATCGTGGCATGGGGATTGACGCCGGCGAGTAGCTTGCCGCAGTAGAGCACCATCCCCGACGTCGCGGCGTTCAGTCCTGCGATGATCCGGAGCAGCGTCGATTTGCCGCAGCCGGATGGGCCGAGCAGGCAGACGAACTCGCCCGTGCTGATCCGCAGATTAATGTCTCGCAACGCGACGAATTGCCTGGCTTCTTTGCCATAGGTTTTAAAGATGCTTCGAAGTTCGAGCAAATCACCGTTCGTGCGGCCGGTTGCTGGTTCCATTTGGGACTCACCTCAGGGGCACATGATTGCCGCGTCTGGATTATACGCTCACTCCATGCGATAGCGCTCCTCCGCGATGCGATAGAGCCAGCGCCAGAAAAATCGATTGATAGTCACCACCGTCAAAATCAGCGCCAGGGTGGCCGCGAGCAATAGTGGGTAATCTCCCCGGCCCGTTGCTTCGGCGATCAGAGAGCCGATGCCGACCGTGGCCAGCGTCCGGCCCCCGAATTGCGCGTGTTCGGCTACGATGCTGGCGTTCCAGGCTCCGCCGGAAGCCGTGATGGCGCCCGTGACCAGATAAGGGAACAGCGAGGGCAGGAAAAGGTTGCGCCAGCGGTCACGCCGCGAAAGTTTCAACAGGGCAGTTGTGTCGCGCAGGTCCTGGGGAATGGCCACGGTCCCGGCAATCACGTTGAACAGCAGATACCACTGCGTTCCCATCAGCATGAGCATGACAGCTGCGATGTTCAACCCGCCCGGCGCGCGCACGAGGGCCAGCAGAAACACTGGAAAGAGGGCGGTGGCCGGGACCGAAGCCGTTACCTGGACGATCGGCTGCACGATATTCGCGAATTTGCGGTTCGTCCCGATGGCGACTCCGACCGGGACGGTCCAAAGGAGTGCAATCAAGAGCGCTATGGCAACCCGCAGCAGCGTGGCCAGTACTCCTAACCCGATGCTGGCGCATGCCTCCAGTGGCAGGGAGCGCAACATGATCCCCGTCCGATACACGCCGTAAAGCGCGAGAAGTCCCAAAGCGATCCCAAGAATCCACAAAGCGGGTGAATTGCCCGATCCTTCTGGCTCGCGCGGCCGCGACTGCGTCCCTTCCGCCCAGCGCCTGCCAAGGCGGCTGTCGATCCACTCGCTCACGGGTGAGATCAGTCTGGCCTTGAGGTGCTCCACCAGCCAGGAACGCGACAGGATGTCGCGCAACCAGGATTGGGGCGGCTGTTCGTTGGCTATGGTCTCGAGCTTGAATTTCTCGGCCCAGGCGAGGACGGGACGCCAGATCAGCTGGTCGAGCACAATGATGGTCAGCACGAGAGTGACAATGCCCGCCATAACCGCCCGGATGTTGCCCGTGCTCGCCGCCGTCTGCAGATAAGCGCCAATGCCGGGCAGGCGGAAGTCGCGCGATCCGACCGTGAAGATCTCCGAGGCCATGAGAAAGAACCATCCTCCGGCCCAGCTCATCATGCTGTTCCAGATCAGGCCGAGGGCGGCGAAGGGCAGCTCCACGGTCTTGAACCGGAGCCAGGGATTCAGCCGGAAAATCGCGGCCGCCTCGCGCAGCTCGTTCGGGATCGTACCGATCGACTGGTAAAAGCTGTACGTCATGTTCCAGGCCTGGGAAGTGAAGATCAGCACGATTGCAGCCAGCTCGGCGGCGAAGCCTACTGGGAGAATGACCGCGAGGCTGAGCAGTACCACGGGCAGGAATGATAGGATCGGAATGCTCTGCAGCACGTCGAGAAGAGGCATCAGTACGCGTTCCGCGGTGCGATTCCGTGCGGCTGCATACCCATAGGCCAGAGTGAACAGGAGCGAGAGCAGGTAGGCCACCAGCATGCGTCCCGTGGAGAGGAGTGCATACCAGGGAAGCGCCAGGTAGGAGAGCGAGATGTTCGGGCCGGCGATCACCGCAGGCGCGTGCAAGGAGAGACGCACGCCTGCATAAAGAAGCGAGGCGATGACCAGAATGATCAGCAGATCGTCAGCTGTCAGGGCCGGCCTGCGCGGCAGTGCCGGGCTGAAACGAAAGGATCGCATTTCCGGATAGTATCCGGATTCGCAGCGCCAGTCACGCCCAAAGCCGCCTGAACGCGGCGAAAATCAGAACCACGAAATACTCTGCGCGGCCGCCGGCCACAACCGAACTGAAGAAGTCAGAAGCCAGAAGTTAGAATGAACTGCGCCGCAGTTGCGAGCGGCTGCGCCCAGATGCAAAAGCACTCCTGCCAGCCAGGTTTTTCTTCTGACTTCTGACTTCTGTCTTCTCTCGCTGTGGGGTAAGTCCTTTCCCGCCCTGCAAGAATTTGTACGAAAGTCGTACGAATAGCCATAGACGCACCGAAGATACCTTATCGCACTCCCATGGTAGCGCCTCTCTCCATTCGTGCAATTCGTGGCTAGGTTTTTCCCACCGTTTGAATCGCAGGTCTATCTATCTGCAGTTCAGACAGTAGAGTAGCACAGTCGCAACCCCACTTTGGCTTGCTATCCCGACGGAGCCATTAAAACAAAATTTCCGCGGCTTCAGA
>Ga0315284_10003483_pt1 | contig 22397 bp, 32 predicted proteins | sample YL17G09_16_MG_FD_203696 | JGI IMG/M metagenome (GOLD analysis project Ga0315284, IMG submission 203696) | Sediment microbial communities from Yellowstone Lake, YNP, Wyoming, USA - YL17G09_16 | ecosystem: Environmental > Aquatic > Freshwater > Lake > Sediment | place: USA: Wyoming | collected... | reverse complement strand
GCGTAATCGAGTTTGAAGGTATCGAACGCACTGACGCGGCCACAATACGCCTCTTCCCAAGCGTTCTCGACTTTCTTACCAAGCATGTTGTTTCGATTCGCCAAATCGGACGCCATGCCGTTATAGTCTCTCGTCGAAAGCGCCATATTACGATAACGTTGTACGACGCCTTGCTCGTTCATAATCGCTTCACACTGAGACACATCGTCAAACCCAACAGAAGCGGCAGGCCGCGACACGACGAGCGTAGACTGATAGCCAGCAATTAACATGATGGCTAAGTTGATGTCAGAGGCTAATTTGTCAGCTGCGGCTTCTCGAAGTGCATTCGCTTGCGACGGGTCACGCATTTCAGCGCCCGTCAATTCAAACGGCACCGACCGAGGAAAGCCAATCGTTGCGGGAACGGCCAAACGGGTATTGTCTACCCAATTACCCGTCATATCTGTACCAGCGAATGATTGCATGATGGGGGGAACGGGGAGCCAAATGGTATTCCCTGAGCGTTCCGTCATCTGAGAATCTGGACGCGATACGGTGACTTGTTTTGAGAGTACGAGAGCATCTTGGAATTTCTCCAAGACGTTCTCAAAGCCGATACGTTCTTCTTTATTAAATGCGTTTGCCATGATTTTCTATCCTTTTTGTTTTAGTTTTTGTTGCCTGTTATATTGAATCACTTTTGACATATCGCCTGTTCGTTCTGCTTCAGCGCGTAGTCTCTCAAGATTCGAGTCAACGGACCCTGCCGCGCCCTTTGTTCCACTCACCCGTGTTTCAGGCGGCGGGGCTTTTCGTGTTCCCGTTTTTAAGCTCATTTCAGTCCTCACAAGTGCAGCTGTGAACTTTACAGGGTCCGCGATGGATGCAAGTTCTTTCGCTTTCTTCGGGTTCTTCCCAAGTGCATACACCAGCAAAGCCGCATTTTCCGCGCCTTGAAGAAGTATCCCTTGTTGAATCATAGATAGTTGTTCCTGCACAACGGCTTCCGCGTCGTCGAAGTCTTTCACCTTCAACGCCTTTTTGGCTGTTCCATAACTGTCTAACCTGCTTTGCCATTCTTTTTGGACTGCCTCTTGTGCTTGTTTTTGCTTCTCTTCTTCTTTACGGTGTTGATGTTTTTGTTCGTGCCAATCTTCAAGAGCCTTTTCGTATTTTTCAGCATCAAAGTTGATGTCATCGTCGTCAAGCGTTGGTTTTTTTCTCACCGCTTGGGAAGGCTGAGCACTCGTTAATGACTGTAGTTTTTCTTCAAGCTCCCGATTCTTCTTAACCGTTTCTCTATGGCTTTTTCTAAGTTCTCGAATCCATCCGGCGGCCTTTCGGTCGTCCTCCTCAGGTGGCTTCTCATCGCCAATCGAAACAACAAGTTCATCATCGTCTGAGCCTTCGTCCTCCTCTGGCTTTTCTTCCTGTTCTTCTTCTTCTGGTTCCTCTACGTCGTCTTTCTCAAGCTCCTCTTCCGAGGGAATACCCTGGTTCGTTTCCATACGGTTTGTTCTTTTCCTCTTCCATTTGTTTTCGTTGGTGCCCTTCAATTGTCGGCGTTGGAAGGATAGCGCCGGCACCGGAACCATCTAATAGTTGTTGATGTTGCTGTCTACTATTGTGAACCATCTCGACGTTTTTACGGACGTTCTCATGCTTTTGAAACATGGCATCCGATGCCGTCTTGACAGTATTTAAAACTTGCTTCTGGTCGTCGCGACTGATACCCGCCAAGGTCGCAATGGTCTTTGCTTTTGTTTCCTCAACCTTCGCCGCCGCTAGCATTGCCCCTGCTTGGGCTTTCTCGCCCTCAGCTTGGGCTTGTGCGGCAGCGGCTTGCAAATAGGCCACTTGCGGATCTTGTCCTTGCTGTTGGGCTTCTAGTGCCATCTGTTGCGCTTCTTCTTCCGTCGGTTTCATCGCGCCTAGTTTAACGAGCTTGCCCCTGAAATAATCCCTCGCATCTATAACCCCCTCGCCGTCCATATTCATCATCGCCATGGCGCTTAAAACCTGCTGCGTCTCTGGGTCTTGATTGATTGCCATCATGCCCGTGAGCGCCTTGACGGTCGCTGAACGCTTCGAGGCGGATATCGGCCCTACCGTCACCGCCACGTCGAATTTTGCGCGTGATAGGTCGTTCTCAAGCTCAACATCGCCATCCTTTGAAAGAACGGGTCGCATCAGCTCAATCGAGGATGTTTCACCGTGAACATCAATCCCCTTAACCTTACGTTTCTCCTCGACAAAGACATCTTTTGCCATGCCGAGCCATATTTCACCGCTTCGTTTAATGGCTTTTGACATATTTGAGATGTAGATATAGGACTGCATATCAATCTTCCCCTGGACCAGCTCGACGGCATGTCCCGAAAGATTCGCCCTCACTTCTTCCCCTGCTCCTTGATTACCGAGGAGCGTTTGCATATCGAGGTCGGTTATTTGGAGGAGCGCCGCCATTGCAGGGGGGACACTGGGAGCTTTTGTATAGGCTAATGGCCCTTGGTTAAGTTGTTGTCCACTCGCGTCTGTTATCGGGTTTACGAGGAGGTATGGCCAATTTTTAATGTTGTCATCCTCCCACATGATTTGATGTCCGGCGATTTGTTCCGGTGTGAGAATGGGTTTTTCGAGGAAAGAGAGTGAGGACAGTTCGCCCAGTTTCGAGAGCTGCATATTCTTGATGCGTTGGGCATCCTTCGCCAATCGGACGTGACCCATGCACCGTTCCACACCGTCGATAAACCACCGTTTTCCATAAACGGGAACCACGGGAATTTGATTACCTGCAATGATGCCGCAGTCCTCGATGGTTCGGTCCCCTGACAGGATGTATTTCCGAACCACGCGTTTCTTGATGGTTTTTCTCGACGATTCTTTAAACCCTGTCGCATCGAGCGCCGATTGTTTTTCCTCGTCAAGGTCGTCCTCGGATACCTCTTCTTCATCACCCATAATTCCCGCAAATGTAATGAACGTCGTCGGTTTCTTATCCACTCGATAATATTCCGCGACATATACAACATCCGGTGTTACCCAATCAAACTGAGATTGCGTGATGCTCTTATTCATGCTCGACGGGTACCGATTTAAACCATCTGGCGTTGGATACGCTTCCTCGAAGGCATCTTTTGACATGCCTGTAATTACGAAGCATTCCTTCGCGTCGGATTTGTCTTGACGTTTTGCATTCAGGTCAAAGAAAACGGAACTATCCGCGTCGAAAATGGGTTCAATTCGTATGCGTTGTTGTTCGTTCTCCTCGTCTTCTTCGTCTTCTAATTCGGCTCGCAATCGCCATGCCCCAAACCCACCGCCTATGGCCTCCTCAAAGGCATTGTCATAGGCTTCCTCGGCACAACTATCTTGTTCATCGGCACGGTACAGCATGTCACAGGTGTCCGCGAGCTTGTCGTTCTTTGAACCGTCCTTCGGGATAAAATCCACCGTGATTCGATTGTTTCGATATTCGGAGATAATGCGCATCACCGACAGGTGAATCTTGTTCACTTCAAAGCGGGGTTTGTTTTCGAATTGTTCTGCGAGTGCCCCTTCCCATTGCGCTCCTGCTATGGAATAGAAACGACGGTCTTGGAGACACTGAACGCGTTCATCCGCAAGCGCCGTTTGAATCTCGTCAAACGAACGGAGCGCCGTGTCATGAATGGCTTGTAACCTGGCTGCTTTGGAAGGGCGTGACATTGCTTCTTAGAATGAAGCAATTATTTGTGAGTGTCAACACTTAATTTACAAAGCATACGAGATATGGTATGCTGGAGGGTTTACCTAGCACAAGATGTTGTGGTTAGACAACCGCTGCTATATTTGTCGGAAATGTCTTGTATGTCAGAACGTAATCGTCAAGCGGCATACCTATGTCATCACAATCACATAGGCTATTCAAATCAGGATACGCTAACAATGTGTACTCTGATTTTAGAAAGTTTAATACTTTCGTAGCCTTATCCTTGTCAATCGCATATGCACCCGCGTTCAATAGGGGGTGTTCTAAAAATAAGACAGGTCTACACGCTTCAATCACTTTCATAGCTCCCAAAATGACTTCACTTTCAACTCCCTCCACGTCGATTTTGATTAATTTTGGTTTAACATTTTTTGTCTTACAAAACGTGTCTATTGTCGTCGATTGAACGTCATAAAAGTCACCTGCCGCTGTCGGTCTCATGGTTGTATTGGAGCCGTCTACGTCATAGACGGTTATTGGCCCATCCACATCTGACACCGCCATCTCATGAATCGTTACATTCTGACAATATTTTGTATGATGTCCTATGGAGCCTTGCAGGATAGGAGACGGTTCAAAAGCGTGAACATGGTTACAGTAATACGCCATAAGAGCCGTTGTCAGTCCGTGATTCGCGCCGATGTCTAAAGCAAAGCAATAATTTTTTGCATATTTCTCCAAAAACATCACGAACGTCGGTAGCTCATACGTCCGATAGATAGTCACAAGATTCTCACCATACCCCATACGAACCTGTAATGCTTGTAGGGTATTGACTACAGATTGATTCTCTTCACATAAAAAAACGAAGTCACCCTTGCAAAGCATTCCCGTTGCGTAGTGAATCGGGAATATAGAGTATTGACTTGGTCCATGCCTTCCATCATCCATACCGATGAATCCAAAGAAACGGCCGGGAAACGCGCCAGATAAGAACATTTGTAAATCGTCTGCAAGTAGTCCTTGTCCGAATATAAAGAAGCGTGACACGTTTTTTAGTTGGTTTAATGAAACAATGTTTTCAATCATAATTTTTCTCAATCGGGTTAAAGTTGTACATTTGATGGTTTTATATCGTCATGGTTGATAGATGTTGATAGAATGGTCGATAGGCTATCGTTTATTTCTTGCATTCTTTCTTAAAGTGCGCTACATTCTCGTGCACTGCTGTTGTTCTTTGTTTCCCTTGAGAACGGCAAATTCTCGAGGGATTTTTTACCTCTTTTTATTCCACATATTCCTTGTCGGCAACGGCTTAAACCCCTTCGGTATATTCGGTGTCTTGACCCGACGGACTCCTTCAAACGCATATCTCAGCGAATCAATCACATGGTTCTTGGTATCCTTCAATACCGGAAGAATGGCGTTGGTATGTGGGTCAATTTTGTAGGAGTATGTTGTTAGCTCATCAATCGTGTGTTTGCACCTCGGATGCACCACCATGTCATAGCCTTTCAGAAAACGGATGCCCTCCTCGACGGATTTGGCACCCTTCTTGGAAGGGATAATGTTGAATCGTTGTTTTCGCATATGTGATATAATTTCAGGTCGTGCTGAATCGGCGATAATCGGGTAGCGTAAGGATTCAGGTATGGTTTTGAACAAATTCGGTGTGTCTGTGATTTCGCAACCAATGGACCAGGCTTCATTATCTATATAGATGGTTTTATCAATCATGAAACACCGCACGAGCACTGTTGGGTCTTTCGCAAAGCCCCAGTCGGCACCAAAGCGAAAGATTAACGGTTCGTCGCCTGGATTATCAACACGGACAGGCCCACTGGCACCATTCGTCAAAAGCACACCATAGGGAGGTTTTGTGCTATGGTCCGTTGGTATTAGGTTAAATTCCCTGATTGACCAATTATGGAACACGGTCGCTTCACTGGATGTTAAGTAGGCTCCCCGCCATACATGGTTATACCTGTCAATATCCCTGCCACGGTCATACTCCATTTCTGTGAGCAGGATTTTGGGAAACCAGGGGTTTTCATCTCCGTTGACCTTGACCGTTATGGTACCCGGGGGTGGTTTGGCTTGAGATATTTGGTTGAGTGGATTGTCTTCACGTAGGAGTCGGTCTACTGGGTCACTAGGATACCGCGGGTTCCAAGAGAACCATAGTTCAGAATGTGGGGAACGAATGGTTGGACGGAGGAGGTCAAGGCTCCGTTGGGAAAGAGACTGAGCCTCCTCTACCCAGGCGATGTCATAGCCCTCCAAGGATTTGATACTTTCAGCCGTCCGGTCTTGCATACCTATAAAGATGATTAAACCATTGGCTTGTGTTCTAATTTCATTCTCGGTGACTTGGAAGAGGTGCCCAACATCCAGTGAGATTATTTTATCCTCGATTAACCGCTTGACCGATTGGGCTAAGGTTCGTTGAACTTCACGGATGCACACCATGCGGTGTTGTGGGTTTATAACGAGGTGCTCTACGCCCAGTTCGGCAAAGAAGTGAGATTTGCCAGAGCCTCGACCGCCGTAGATGCCTTTATAGCGGGAAGGTTGAAGTAATGGTAAACACCATCTAGGCGTTGATATTTTCATAACGTGCTCCCTTCGCTCTTAATGCCTTTGTATCTACTTGGAGCGAGAAGAGGGAGACACCAGCGTGGGGTTGAGATTTGCATAAGTAACCTTTATCTTTTTTGAACTGGCGTATTAATCTGCATTTGTTTCTCCATTGTTAGAATGGGACGAGCGAGTTCATAGTTGTATAGGGAATATATATAGGGCTATCTTAGTTACTAATAGCATGAAGTAGATAAGGATGGTTTGCATGTTACTTTTCCAACCTCTCGCAGAACTCTTTTAGGTCTTGTAGTTCTTTATATTCCTTTCTTGATATTATCATATAATCATTGTTAAACAGAAATGATTCTATTATTCCTATGTTCTTTTCACTGAGGTCTTTGTACATCCCTTTGACTTTAAAATATTCTTCTTGTATTTTCTTTATAGCTTCTGCATCCATGTGTGAATCATCTTTCTTGAAAAGTGTAAATTTAATGGCGACTGCAATACGTATACGTTCATGCCAAACCACGTACCCCTCCTCGTTGGTATACCCCCCCGCCAGCCAGATACCTGCCTAGCCTATATCTAGCAGCCATAACACATTGCGTCAAGTTAATGATATCAAGCACTTATCCCTCCATAATCCAAGGCTATCCCCCTCCTCAACTACCACGCCACACGCTAGGATTAATCACGGCCTAGCCTAACCCCTACGCCATAACAAGGAGGGGCTCTAATCGCCTCTAGAATCGCTCGCAACTAACAGACTGCCACAATCACCCGCTCAAGTCAATCCATGAGGAGGGCAGGCGGGCTAGCCATTGACACCATGGGCTAAGGTTATCCTTATCCTAAGCCTTAGCCTAAAGCACACGGCTAGCTATTAGCACTATGATAAGGATAAGTTAAGTTATATATATCTACTACTATGTACTACGAAAAGTCTGTTCTAATAATTTCAAGTACTTAGCTTTCACTCTAATAATATCAATGACTTACGAGGCACAAACGGAACGCACACGCACAAGCGCACAAGACCTACGGTCTTTTGTGCGTTTTTGTGCGGTACGTTTTGCGTCAAAAAACGCACACGCACATTTGTGCGCTTTTGTGCCTTTTTGTGCGGTATCATATTGTAACCAATTATCTTACTCTCTATGCTAGCTATACACTATACACTACCGATATAAATAAGCACTAGCTAACCATATACTCTAACATGGTGTCAGTAGTACCGATAGGCAAAAAAATAAATCAAAAAAATAAATACCTCCCATATGGTGTCAACTATCCGAGCCAATCCCTTCCAAAAGTGTTGCAAAAAGTATACACACTGTGAAAATAAACAACACATCTAAACTATTGATAAGATATGAATACTAACATGTGGTGTGTAAAGAATTACGCACTTATTGTAATATCTCTGTCATTCACTTATTCACTATTCTAATCTTTTCAATCACTTACTCATTCCTAAATATCTGGCATGCCAACTGCATATAGGTTTAATCATAACAGGCCGACCAGCATAACGCTAACCGGCCAAAAAAAAACAGGAGTTACTAATGCGCCGAGTTCAAACGAATAATAATTCATTAATTATGTCTTTAATAAGCAAACATGTTGTGCAATGTCAAGAACTTGGTCGTCTTGACCAAGAAGACACCCAACCAAGTGTTGGGTCTTATTACCAAATGGCATGGAGTTTACATGCCAAAAGCAAGAAATGGCATATTGTAATAAAGAGGAGTGATTACAACTCCTCGATCAGCGAACCCCAGCTAGAAGGGGTGATTGTGCGTGATCGTAAAAATGGGGGACGTAATGTCTCCCTAGAAAATAGGATTTGGAGAGTTTTAGTAGAGGAGGGATATTAGTTAATACAGTCCTAGATATGACTATAAACTATCTTGATTTAATCCTATAGTTGGTAATAAACCATAACAAGCCGACACGCATTGCGCGAAATGGCCAAAACCTAGGAGTTACCCATGACGACCAAATTAATCCACATAGATGACGTGCTAGCCCTCAGGATGCATCCTGATGCATCAGGGACCGTATGCCAATGTCAAGATGGCGAGCCAATAACGGCCACCTATAACATCGTATCCCTCGAGGACGATACACTAATATGCTGTGACACTTGGGACGCTTATGACCTCGTTATGAGGACTAACTAACCATGAGCCATAACCTATCCAATAATCTCGACGTGGTGTTTGGCCACGACGAGCAATACTCTGGCCTTATAATCTCTCGTAGGCTCCTAGGAGTCACGTTTTATCGCGGTGTGTGTTGCCATAAATCCACATCATTGTCTATGAGTAAATCAACCATCATTAACAAACTATTGAAAGGATTGTAACCATGAAAAATCTAACAAATAGTTATTAATATTATAGGTAATTTTTTCAAAAAAAAATCTCAAACCGGCATTGCGCCGAAACGAGGAAAAATCAATGGACTATAAAACTGAAAAAAAAGACATTTATCAAACAGTAACAGACCTTGTATTGGATGGTTTAAACAAGGGGATTATCCCTTGGCTTAGACCGTGGACAGACGCCACTACACCTTATAATGGTGCAACGGGTAGGGAATATCAAGGAATTAATATTATGATTCTTGGATTAATCCAAGAAATGAAAAAGTATCCAGAAAATGCTTGGCTAACATTCAAGCAAGCGAAAGATTTACAGGGGAGTGTAAAAAAAGGCGAGAAGTCTACTCTTATTGTATATTGGAGTATGGTAAAAACGAAAGACAAGGAAACAAAAGAAGAAAAAACCGTTCCGATTCTGAAATATTTCAACGTGTTCAATATTTCACAATGTGAAAATCTACAGGGACTAAAAACAAAAGAAACAAAAGAAATAAAGGAATCATTTGAAAACCTAGCATGTGAATATATTCTTTCAAACATGCCAAATCGACCAACCGTTAATATAATCAATAGTAATCGTGCTTTTTATCAACCTTCAATTGATTCGATTACCCTTCCCCTAAAAGCGCAATTTACAACTGAGAATGATTTCTATAGTACAATGTTCCACGAATTAGTACATAGTACAGGACACAAAAGCAGACTTGCAAGAAAAGGCGTAACAGAATCCGTGAACTTTGGAAGTGAAACATACAGCAAGGAGGAATTGATAGCAGAAATTGGTAGTGCTATGTTAAATTGCAAATGTAATATTCTAAATGATAACCTACTAAACAATTCTGTAGCCTATATACAAAACTGGAAACGCGCGTTAATGGATGACAAGAAATTGATTGTGCATGCTAGTGGAAACGCTACGAAAGCCGTTAAATATATTCTAAACGAAAAAGAAAAAGAAGAGGTGATATAATGCAAAACATCATTGACCTGCTAAAATCAGAATCATTAGACAACAAATATATGGCACGAATGGAACTAGCCAAGATGTTTCGGCTCAAAACTACTATAAATAAACTAGCGGCACTAAATGCAATTAGCGAAGAATTACCACGGGAATTATTGCCGCAACTATTAAAATCATATGATGGTAATATTATAACGTGTGTTATTGATCATAATGAACGCGCGCAAGAAATTATTAACCTTTTGAAATGAGGATAAAACAATGACACCCCGATACGAATCAAATCCAAAATGGTATCACTTGAATAACATAATAACCGTTGGATATGTTGCGACACAGGAGAACCCTTTAGGGTGGGTTCTGCAAAACTTACGCTCATATGAAGAAACTGAATTTTTTCAACCGAGAGTATACCGTATAGATACAGGTTCAAATACTACGCTAATTCAATTTTCAAAGAATTTTAAAAGCATTCATTTTTTTGACAATGCCAATTATCTTAAAACAGGTGAATCCGCATATGAAGAAAAGTCAGTTCCATTGACTAAATTTTACTTCGATAGCAATTTTCACGATTCCGGCGTAGTTTTAAATTTGCTGAAATAGTTCCTTTTATCTTTTCCCCCGTTTTACCCTATCTTCCCTCGTCATTTTTCCCCCTTCTTTTCCTTCTCTTTTCCCTTAACCTTTCCCGATAGCCAGTAACCTATCTTTTCCCGTTGGTGTTTTACCTTTTCTTCCCTCGTCAATTCCCTTCTTCACTCTCGATTCTAGCCCTTACTTTTGGAGTTAAGACTAGTACCTTGACCCCAAAACTAACGCCTAGAATCAACGGATAGGAGCTTTGACGCATGGATAACCTAACGCAAGATGTAGTGATATGTTTTTATCGCACACACCAAATCTAGACTACGAAAAAAGACAGAAACCCCCCTTCCTGATGGTGGTTTTTTTAAAATTCGGACACCTCAAATTTAATAGATTGAATCGACTAGGAATTTTTAAGTTTTCGCTGGAATTTTTTCAGGCTGGCGATAATCTAAAACATAATTTTATATGTCAAAATCATAATCGTTAATATCTTCTTTCCCGTATACATCTTTCATAATTTCTTCAATATCTTTAAACGCGCCTCGTTTTTCAAGTAAAAAAACAAGCCGTCTACAAAATCTAACATAGCGTATGGTTCTGTGTAAAACTTTATCCTCCTTGAGTCCTCCAATTAGCATAAGTTGACCTTCCGTATTCCAAATTTCTCTTTCAATGTCTTTGACAGACTCCGTCACCCCTGCTCTATATTCCATGACTCCTCCATATGTTTGTTCTAATTCTTTCTATTGATTCACATCCATAGCAAATATCTTCTTTCATTCCTCCTCCCCATCACTTATCACATGGTCGATAATCACCCGCTCAATCTTGTCAATTTTAATCGCACCCAGAAATTCATGGCGTTTAACATCCGACCACCCCATGTTTGCTTTAGCCCACAATGAGGCCGCTGTCATGTCACCTTCAATGGCTTTGTCAACAATCGCTTGACCTACTTTATGACTTGTCTCTATGAGTCCTCTATCAATATCATCGCCATAATATCTCCGTGTCATTTCTACATTCAATTTGCACATGGCGGCAATCTGACTGATAGGGACACCACACGAAGACATTTTACATACAAGCTCGGCCATTCGCTTTGTGGGTGCATACTCATTATCATATGGTATCGGTTTTTCATGGTTGATATGTTTACGAAGTGATTTGCATTTATCAGAATAGACGCTCATTTTATCTCCTATGTTATGTGATTGTTTTTTAACATCATCATAATTCCAATCCATTGCTCATCAGAAACAACCCAACCATCTTCATGTTGGTCAATCATATCAGCTAAAATCAACCCACCAATAAGACGATTTGTCTCATTTGGGTTTAGGTGATTTTTTATACCCGACTTACTGTATCCGTCGATAATCAAAATGTCTCTTAGTCCGTCTCTTGTGATAAATGGAACTTCAATTGAATTAATGACAATAACGTGCGACCCATCCTTAAACCATGCACGTTCAAATTGTTTCTTCCATGTGAATATGGGGCTCGGCTTTGAACTTTTTCTTTCCTCCCTTTCGACATCTTTGTCACACTCCATAATAATGGCACTCGATACTTGTTTGCCTTCATCATCTAACCATCCATTGATATCGACGGGCTGCAAATGTAAATATATATTATTTTCTTCTTGAGCATCCTTTGACTTTCGTTGCGTCACCTCGATAACCGGGTCTTTGCATTTTGCTTTACCTATCCCTATCTCAATGTCCATTGCGCCTTTCCAAGCACTAGAACCTCTGACGCGATGTTGAGCCTCGTCGGATACGCCCGTATGATGAACAATCATCACACTACAATCAAACGCCACCATGAGATTTTTGCAGGCGTCAAGCATTGTCTTGGTATCTTTGGCTGAGTTCTCGTCACCAAAAAAGAAACGGTTTAATGTATCAATGATAATTAATCGAGGAGATTTCGAGAGTGATGTGATGTGATTTAATAAAAAATCATAACCCGTTGGCGTATTAATATCACAAGAATCCGTCGAGACAACCATGTCTACATCAGTTACTTGGTGCGATTGCATCCAAGCGGCAACACGTCCTTTGATGCCGTGGTGCCCTTCACCTGCGAGATAAACAACGGGTCCATGATTAATCTTGCGCCCTAACCAGTCGTTTTTCTCGCTGGCTATATGTAATCCCCAGTCTAAGGCAAGAAACGTCTTCCCGAGGCCACTAGGCCCAAATAACATGATAGATGCATTGTCTTGGAGCCATCCTTTAATGAGCCATTTAATAGGCGCGGGTTTTGTTGCAAAATCTTTTACTGATATCAAATATGCCTTCGGCTTCTTCGGTTCAAGGAGTGCGTTTAAATCTTTGATGCCTGCATAGTCATTCGCATCCATTCCCTCGACAGGTATAACGATTACCGTCGCTCCGTATTTGGCGCTAGCCTGGTCTGCATACTTTTGACCGATACCATTTTTATCATTGTCTGCTACGATGGTAATGAGTTGATTCGGGTTTCGTTCTCGAAATCCCTCAACAACGGGCACGATATTCGAGGCTGAAAAGGCCACAACGCATGGCCTCATGGTGGCTTCGTGGATGGTGGCTGCCGTAGCAAATCCCTCGGCAACATATAAAACGCCCGGTTCGTCGAGCGTTCCCAACATCCAGAATTTGCCCTTCGTGGGTGCCCCTGAATGGTATAATTTCTCACCATCCACATTAATATACTGAATAGAACAAATGTCATTCTTCTCGTCGAAAAGAGGGACCATCAGACGCCCGTCACCTGTAATTCTGACACCATGCGGTTGAATACCTTTCTTGACGAGATAAGCGTGAGATTCGAGGGCCAGCATTCCGTTTGACCAAATGGTTTCAATGGCGTCGAGGCTGGCAGCTCGAACCTTTTCGAGTTCCGCATCTCGAATGACTTTTGCCTCGCTGATGCGTCGAGACAAATTCATATCCTCAATCATGGTGAGGGGCTCATGGTCCGCCTTCCATGTATTCTCGATACCTGCACGCCAACATCCAAAACGCCCCGCAGGAACGCCATCTGAAAACGCCACATACCACCCCGGTTTATCGCCGTGTCCGGGCTCGCCCTTGGTGCCGGATGCAAATCTATGGAGTTTGCCGTCGAGAAATATCTGTTCAGGTGGGGTCAATCCTTCTTTCCTAATGGCGTCTTTTAACTGTTGTTCCGGTGATATTTCGTCGGGCACGACGAACGGCCCGCCAAGAATACTTATTAAAGATGCCATTATTTCTTTTTCTCCTCGATGTGGATACCTATGGATTCCAGATAGGTGACGATTTTATAGACAAGAGCGTACGAAGGGTTTTCGTGGTGCATGTAATACCACAGCATATGTGGGGTAATTCCGCAAGCATCCGCTATTTGACTCATTTTTAATGGCTTCAAAATCTTCCTGAGTTCTTTAATAGTTAGCATCTTTCTTTCTCCTTTTGAAAAATAAATGAAAATAAATGAAAATAAATGTTGACATGATTAAATGATTGTGTCAATCTATTTCTAACATCGCAACTTGCAATCACGCAAACCGCGATAAGGAGACGACGAAATGACAGATAAAATTCTAACTGGACTAACAATTTTCTGGATGGTGGCTGGCTGCACGCTGGCCCCTATCTTTCTATTATTGAATGGGGTGAACCATGGCGATTAACCTCCAATCAACCGCCCGCCTTGGAGCGGGTCACATTAAGCTGCTCGTTTATGGGTCAAGCGGGTCTGGAAAAACGCGCCTCATTAGCACGCTGCCTAATCCAATCACACTATCAGCGGAGGGTGGCCTATTAAGCCTGGCAGCCTATGAGCTGCCCTATGTCACCATTGACAATATGGTGAGTCTGCGAGAGGCGTACACCTGGCTCATCCAATCAGATGAGGCTAAACCGTTTGAAACGGTGTGCCTTGATAGTATCTCGGAGATCGCCGAAGTCGTTTTGACCTCTGAGAAAAAAATCAATAAAGACCCTCGTAAGGCGTACGGGGAGATGGCCGACCAAATGCACGACCTTATCCGTGCATTTCGAGACATCAAAAAACACGTCTACATGAGCGCCAAGCTCGACAAAACCCAGGATGAGACAGCCAAAATGCTCTACGGTCCCTCGATGCCTGGTCAGAAAACAGGGCAGGCTATCCCTTACTTTTTTGATGAGGTCTTAGCGCTACGCATTGAAAAGGATTCCGATGGAGTCACCCAACGCGCCCTTATGACTGATGGTGATGGTGCGTGGCTCGCTAAATCGAGGAGCGGAAAGCTCTCACCATGGGAGCCGCCCGACCTTGGTCAGATAATTCGCAAGATAGGAGGCACTCTATGATAATAAAATTAAGAATAAAAAATGAACATACATATTAAAAAGCGTATTGAAGAAATAGGAGGTGCCGCGTGAAATACATATTGTGTGATAAGTGCTTTTCTAACATGGAAAAGTTAAAAAATGAAAGCATTATTTATAAACTTTTTAAACCATTTTTAAAAATGGATGTTTTAGTGGCATATTTTTATGAAATTAATCCAGAGGCTAAAGAATTTAAAATTAATACATCCATAAAAAACAGCAACAATCTATATCTGAATTGTGAATGTTGTAGTCGTCGAATATGGGGAACATATAATACAATAGGAGGCACCCTATGAAAGACTACCCCATCGAGCTACTTTGCCAAGAGTGGTGGGCGCAAAAGTCCCTCGAGCGTGACGCTTGTGATAAGCGTCGCGAGATTGAAGATAAAATAAAAACACTTTTAGGAATGACAGATGATTCTTTATCTATTACAAAACCTATAATTATTGAAGATTTAAAAATTACTGGAAGATTAGATGTTAAGGTTAATTCAGAGTCCTTGCAGGATTTAGCGAATGAGTACGGTCTCATGGAGCATCTGAAATATCTGTTCCGATGGAAGCCAGAACTCAATATGAAGGAATGGAAAGAAGCACATGGAGATATTACAGGCCCACTATCAGCGGCCCTAACCTCGAAGCCTGGCCGAGCTAGTTTTTCGATAAACAAGAAAGAGGAGAAATAGGTGAACATATCAGATATCGTTAGAAAATATCTCACAGATAATGGATTTGATGGTTTATGTGGTGCTGGATGCGGTTGTCACATGGATGACATTTGTCCATGTGGAGGAGAAGGGAATTTCCTGGAATGCGTTCCAGGACATGAACACATAAACGAAAACGGCGATTCTATTTTTACACCAAAAAAGGAGAAATAACAATGCAATTAGACCAACCATTTTCAACCGAAGGCATCCCCGAAAGCACCCCCATCCCCGCCGGATGGTATCAGGCCAATTGCACGAAGGCCGAGCTGTGCGCGACGAAAGCGGGTAATGGCCAGTATATCAAGACCACATTTGCCATTATCGGCCCCTCGATGCAAGGCCGCTGCGTATTCCAAAATTACAACGTGAAAAATCCTAGCATCGAGGCCGAGCGTATTGGTCATCAGCAGTTTGCTGCGCTACTGCGCGCTATTGGAAAAAAAGGTGTGAGAGACACTGACGAGCTACTTGGAGCTTCGTGCATGATTAACGTCGTTATTAAGCCAGCAAAAGACGCCTATCCCGAGGTCAACGACATCAAGGGCTACAAAGCAACTGAGGGTGCCATCCCTGCGAGCATTCCAAAGCAGGCCGTTATTGAGGGCACTGTGCCAGTAAACAGCCCACCGCCGTGGGTGAAACAATAACCCTTTCCCGCTGGCGTCTCTCGTAGGCGCCATGCGTATAGGATAAAATATGGCCGTCATCCCTGAACCCACTATCAACATTAAAAATCTCATTTATCAAATGAGAGAAGCGAAGCAAGAAAAACCTAGACCTCATATGGGTTGCTCGATGTTGGGCCATCCATGTGACCGTTTTCTCTGGCTGTCATTTCGCTGGATGGTGATTCCTCATTTCTCAGGTCGCGTGCTTGGCCTATTCGAGAGGGGAAAGCGAGAGGAAGAAATTGTTATCCGAGAGCTGCGAGCTATTGGAGTTGATGTCCAGAACGTTAAAAATCAATTCCATGTTGATTTTGGGTGTCATGTGTCGGGTTCTTTGGATGGCATCATCCATTCGGGTGTGCCTGCTGCACCAAAAAAGAAGCATATCCTTGAGATTAAAACCCATAAGGACACCATGTTTAAAGCTCTCGAAAAGGATGGAGTAGAAAAGTCACACCCATCTCATGTTGTGCAAATGCACTGCTATATGATGGGGTCAAACATTGACCGCGCTCTTTATTACGGTGTGGGTAAAAACGATGATGACCTACATATCGAGAGAATAAAACTTGATGAGGAGGTAGCCAAAAAGGCCATCACGAGAGGGCATCGTGTCGTGAAGGAAACACACGCCCCGCCTCGAATATCAGAGAATAGTACATGGTACCAATGTAAAATATGTGACTGTTGGGAATTTTGCCACGTGACCAAAAAAACCAAGGAAGCAAATTGCAGAACGTGTGCCCACTCCACGCCGTTGGAAAATTCGACATGGCGGTGTGAGAGACACGGAGCTGACGGTATCCCTGTTGAGTTTCAGAGGGTTGGTTGTGAGAGCCACGTAATTCATCCGGATAGTGTGCCGTGGACGAGAGAAGCGTCTCAAAATCCCCATATGGCAGTATACTTAATTGACGGGAAACGCATTCAGAACGGTGAACCCGACGCGCATACGTTTGGGAGCAAGGAACTTCTATCGGAAAATATATCAGAAATCGAGGAGGCAAACTATCATCGTATGAATACCTTCGGCTCGAAAGAGCTGCTCGGCAATACCGAGGCGTGCGTTAAGCAAGAGCCTATTGTGATGGAGATACGGAAAGAGCTAGGGGCGCGAATTGAGGCGAGTGAGGAGATTCCTTTCTAATGTTGAGACCCTACCAACAGCGCACTCTCGACCAATTTTACGCATGGTTCCAGAACCATTCAGGCTGGCCATGTATCGTAATGCCTACAGGCTCAGGTAAGAGTCATATCATCGCTGAGCTATGCAAGGACGCTATCTCCAAATGGCCCGAGACGCGCGTATTGATGTTATCACATGTGAGGGAGCTTATTGAGCAAAACGCATCAAAGCTCCTCGCCATCTGGCCTGAAGCACCGCTAGGAATTTATAGCGCCGGCATGGGACGAAAAGAGCTTAATCAAATCACGTTTGCAGGGATTCAATCTCTCGCAGGTCACGAGGCTGAACTAGGCCACACGGATTTAATTATTGTCGACGAAAATCATCTTATTTCGCACAATGAAAATGGGCGCTATCGCACGCTTATATTAAAGATGAAAGAAATTAATCCTAATATGTGCGTGTGTGGTTTGACCGCCACGCCTTACAGGTTAGGCCACGGGTTAATCACCGAAAAACCTGCGATTTTTTCAGACATCATTGAACCCGTATCAATCGAGGAGCTTATTTATCATGGCTATTTGTCCCCGCTTCGGTCGAAGCACACTCAAGCCCAACTGGATGTGAGAGGGGTTGCGAAACGAGGCGGGGAATTTATCGAAAAGGAGTTACAACATGCAGTTAATACCACAACATCCAATGCTAAAGTGGTCGAAGAAACCCTTCTACTTGCGACTGATAGACGGTCGCTGCTTTACTTTTGCTGCGGTGTTGCCCACGCAAACGCCATTAGAGACATCCTGTCTGAACTCGGGGAGTCTAGCGCGTGCATTACGGGAGCGACGCCAAAAGGAGAGCGAGACGAAATAATCCAGAAATTTCGAGCTGGCGAGATAAGGCACCTAACGAACGCCAACGTGTTGACCACGGGATTTGACGCGCCAAACCTCGATTGTATCGTGATGCTTAGGCCGACCGAATCCCCGGGTCTTCATTGCCAGATGGCGGGTCGTGGCATGAGGGTCAAAGAACACGTCAAAGATTGTCTCTTTCTCGACTTTGCAGGGAACGTATCGAGGCACGGCCCCATAACCAATGTGCAGCCTCCAACCAAGCACGGTAAGCGCACTGGAGAGGCACCTGTCAAGGTTTGCGAGCAATGCAATGAGCTAGTCCACTTATCGGCGAAAGTTTGCCCTGTGTGCGGTGCAGCGTTCCCAGTGCAACCCAAGGTTTTCAAGCTCCATGACGACGATATTATGGGAGATGGTGGTCTTGAGATGGATGTCACGGGCTGGCGTTGGGACGATTACGTTTCGAGAGGCAGTGGGAAAAATATGCTCAGAGTAACGTACTATGGGAACATGAGCGATACGCCAATAACCGAATATTTGCCCGTTACTCACGAGGGGAGAGGAGGCGACATGGGTCGCCACCGCCTGATGAAAATGGCTATGGATGCAGGGGTCTCGATAGTAGGAAACGAGATGTTGATTGAAATCGCTTGCAACATGACAAAAGGAAAGTGTCCGTCGAAAATTAAGTACAAAAAAAATGGGAAATTTTATGAAGTGACGAGGAGAATCTATCTAAGAGAGATGCAAGGGCCTATTGTGTGCCCTGGTATTAATTGCCCACATTGTCATTTTGTAGCAATGGAAAATTATAAAATACCACCATTAGAAAGAGATCTGCGGTGTATTTGCCTTCGCTGTGGCACACGATGGAGCGTTGAATGGCGTTCGGTTGCAGGTGGTGTAGATAAATTTTATTTTCAATATTTTATAATTAAAAAATCTATAAATATAAACAATTTGAACGAATTTAATTGCTTTGAAATGACGAATGGGAATCCAAATATGGAATAAAAGAAAGAACAAAATGAAATCTGAACATCAAGAGCAAATGGAATTTGTAAAATGGTTTCGGCAAACATATTCGCCTGTGCGTATATTCGCCATTCCGAACGGTGAGAAACGTTCAATCTCTGTCGCTAATCGCCTAAAGTGTGAAGGAGTAACAAGGGGAGTGCCAGACCTGTTTATCCCTGAATGGCGGCTATGGATTGAGATGAAGAAAGAGAAGGGAAAATGTCCAGAGCCACACCAAGCAGATTGGTTAGTGTACCTACGGGGCGTTGGATATGAAACCATCGTCGGCTATGGCGCCGAGGATGCAAAACGGAAAATCGAGGATATGAGAAAATGACCTATCTTGAAAGAATCGTGTGCCCACACTGTAGAGAAAAAATAGGGATGCGGAGTTTACGATTTAATGAAATAAATGAAATCGTAAACGATTATATGACAGAAATAATTTGCAGAGAATGTCATAAAGCATTTCAAATTGATATATTTTTCTCATGTGAGGAGCTAAGAAAATGAGAGACTACGACGATAGTTACAAAGAAACGATTGAGTGCCCTTACTGCCACCATGAGTTTAAGTTTTCCGAGTCAAAAGGCAGGCAGGTTGAGCATATGCTTGAATGGGGTGATTTTGACGTGGAGTGCAAATGCGGTGAGAAATATCAAGTCGAAATTTATTTCGTAACAAGAAAGGTCAAATAAAATGGACAATAAAATCGTAAGAGAATGCACGCTAGAAGAAATGGGAACAAAACCAACACCAATGCACCCATATGTACCTACGTTTTCACATATTCAAATAGTTAAGCAAACGGGGGAGTGCATCGAGAGCGACTACACAGAGTTTCATACACACGCGTTACACATCGCAGAATTATTAAAAAAGAAACAACTCAACTATGGCGATTCTTTCCGACGGTGCCCTGAGCTTATGGCGATTCTATACCCTCACGGCATTACCGTAGAACAGTACCCCGACGTGTTAGCCGTGACCAGAATCATTGACAAATTGTTTCGTATTGCATCTCCGAATTCAGACAAAGAGGACCCCTGGCAAGATATCGGAGGGTACGCCATTCTTTCGATGGCGGAAAGAGATAAGAGATGAAAAAGAAAAACAACAAAACAGATGAATTAGAAAAACAAATTGAAGCATTATCACTGACATATAAGTTTCAATGCGAATGTGAGTATCAATACTCAGAGTTGAAACAAGAAACGTTGAATAAAATAATGAAATTGTTAAAAGAAAACAACTTAGACCGCTTTTCAAACGACATATTAGAAATTTCCACTGAGATGATACTGACGCATAAAAGATTTTATGAAGGTGAAAATGATAGTATTATCAAGGCAGTAAAGGAGCAGATGTGAGTAAACAAATAACATGCAAGTGTGGTGCTAAACCGGACATTCAAGAACCTGGTCTCATCCTTTATCGGTGTGACAAATGTCATCACAAATGGATCCGACCGACGCTATTTAGGTTCACAAAATGTCACCATAAAAAACCGCTTCCCGAATCTCTTAGGGTTAGAGACGAGGTGTTGAAGTTGCTTCGTATGGGCAAGCAATCGACGCATGACTTAGCAGAAAAAACAGGGGTTAATCGAAATTCACTGTACACACACTTGCTTTTCATGCTTAGAGATGGACGTGTTGAAAAAGAAAAAGCGAATTACTCACGCGGCTGTACCGCACAATGGTTTTTAACGAGGTGAAAAATGGGAAACAAAACATCTGAATTTGTTGCAAAAATTCAAAAACTTGCTGATGAAATACGAAATCTTGATGAAATGGTTAGAAATTCTATCTCATTTAGTAGAGAGTATTTTTACATTGTACATCAAATAAAACAAATGAACGACTCACTTGAAGCTATTTCAAAAATTTTAACACAATCTAAAAACGTTCACGCAGTAAATCAGAAATATGATAATTACGAAATTCATAACACATCTGAGCCGTTGCACGTTATGCTCATTGAAGGCCCAAGGGGAAATCATTCACAAAACCCATATGGTCAAAATACGAAGACATAGAGAGGTGAAATAATGACGAACGAATTTGTCTATATGGTCGAGGTGAGAAAAGGAACATCGTTTAATGACGAGATTTTCTTCTCAGACGAATATGTCAACCATGACGAAGCCGTAATCAGACTGCTTGAGCTTCGTAAGGTGCATGGCGATAATGTTTCTCTAAACTTCAAAAAACGAGAAATCAATGCAGAACCCATTTGAAAACAAGAAATTTATCGACGACCTTGAAAAACTTCTAGTCAAATACGATGTCAATGACTGGGTATGTTTGCCTGTTCGCGTTCTCGTCGAATATCTTTACGCATCACTTCGCGTTCTGATATGCGTTACGGTAGAGGATGAATGGAAAGAACAAAGAGAAAAGGAGTTCGCCAAATGCCAGAAATAACCCCCTGCTATATGTGCAATGGCGTTGGAGGATGGGAAGACCCCATCAACCAAATGACCTATGTGTGCCCTGTCTGTAAGCCTATTGAGGCGAGTCATCAGCCGTTTGCCACCGGTACAGTTCAAAAAATACACCCAACAATAAAGGAAATAATTACTCATACGCCCATGTCCATTCACGTTGGTGGGTTTTTTGCCCATCCGCCTCACACCATTATTTTACATTCGCCCGCTTATGGAGAGAGCTGTGCTGAATACTTAGTTGACCCTCCAGATGGTGAAATAAAATCATGCCATATATGTTGGGAAGATGAATATTGGTATCAATTGGTACATTTCAATACGGTAGCTTGGCATTGCAAATCTAAAGATGGACGCATGAATCAATGTTCTATTGGAATAGAGCGACGCGGGCCATCGGGAAGGATGCCTGACGAGAAAGAATTTCGAGACATTGCGAGCATTATTAAAATGATTCAAGGAGTGATACCGACGGCAGTTAATATCCTTGGACACTATCAGGTAAACCCTAACCGCACCGACCCGGGATTTGACGTGCCGAAGTTCGTGGAGGAGTATTTAAAATGAAACTAAAGGGAAAACTTTCAGGGATATTTCCAAATAAACAAACGTATGAGTTTGTTTCTGATGATGGTGAAATTTGTCATGGCGATTTCTACAATACTGACGTGTTAGAGGATGCACTACAGTTTGTTGGTAAGCATTGCATTATCGATATCAGCGACGAGCCAGATTATCGAGAAGTGGATGTTTGTATGTTTGAGATTACCGACGACACACCCGCCTCAACCGCCGACGAGAAACCATCAAAAACAATCGCAGAAGAAGAATTTCGACCAACATGGGAGACAAAATGAAACTAACCCAGGGTTACTTGAAAAATGGTTTTGAAGAAACAGTATGCCCTTACTGCGAATCATTGAATTTTGCAGTAACCTATACTATAAACGGAAAACCGTGCGAATATGGAAAAGATTTAACCAGAGGATTATTGTGCACAACATGCAATACGTTTTATATGTTTA
>Ga0315284_10003482_pt1 | contig 22400 bp, 24 predicted proteins | sample YL17G09_16_MG_FD_203696 | JGI IMG/M metagenome (GOLD analysis project Ga0315284, IMG submission 203696) | Sediment microbial communities from Yellowstone Lake, YNP, Wyoming, USA - YL17G09_16 | ecosystem: Environmental > Aquatic > Freshwater > Lake > Sediment | place: USA: Wyoming | collected... | reverse complement strand
GCGAGAAGCGATATGCTCGTGCGTAATGTAATCTGTTACCTTGAAACAATTAGGATATAATACTCCATCAATACTATCCCAAGCGTTTGTACCACAGAAGTCTACATGAGTATTTTCAAGCAAGAAGTTACGTTGCACTTCTAGCTTACAGTCCATCCATTGGTCGTCAGCGTCTAGGAAGGCAATCCAATCACCAGTACACTTAGGCATACCGTAGTTCTTAGCGTTAGCTAACCCCTGCTTACGAGGACGTTCTAAAGTTCTAATAGTTAAAACGTCCAAGTAGTTATCTACTATACTGCGAGTGTATCCCCAGCACTCATCTAAAACAATCACTGTTTCAAAGTTGGTATATGTTTGACGTACTAAAGACTCTAGTGCTTTCTGTAGCAATAGATCGTGTTCGTTATCAGTACTGTGAACGCAGATTAAAACACTAATCGTATCAGATTCTTTCATTGAAAATTGTATCTAAGATTGTTTGACAACGGCTGTTGTATGTATTATGACGCATAAACTCTTTTTGTAAAGCTGGATTTGAAAAATTTGATGTAAGATTTAACGCCGTGCATATACGCAACAAGTCTGCTTCATCGGTATATTCTATACACGGAATACCTAGCTTTTTACAGCCGTCGTCCTTTGGGGTTATTAGGTTTGATCCTGCCGCAATAGTTTCAAAAGGACGCATGGGCAATAAACCACTACCACCACCAGCTATATCGTTTATAACAAACTTAGATCTAGATAAGGCATAAATGTATTCGTATCTAAATGAGTTTGTAACATACTCTACCCTAGCACATGGAACAGCTTGTCTTAAGATTTCAAATAGGCGTCGTCTTTCTGGACGGTCTGAACCAATAATAAGAAAATCAATATCTTTATCTTTTTCTACTATTTCTCTAAAATGATTAGAGTTACATGCGGCGTATGGAAGATAGATACAGTTAGTATTCTTGTCTAGAAAATTGACATTGGCAACAAAGTTAATGTCTGGTTTTATGTACGCGGTTTCACTAAGCCACTTTTGAGGGTATAGTGCAACGTCAAACCACCAGCTTGCAACCTTACGTGTGCGAATATACTTTGTTACTTCCGAATAGAAGGGATCTCCGTCACCACATTCCATTTGAAGATAAAGATCATAATCGTGAGAAACAGTATCTCTTATGGTAAGACCACCGAGACGGTCTGGCCTTTGATAATAATTACCATACGGATATGCCTCATGGCCCATATCTTTAAAAGCTTTTAATACCATGTCACCCGTGGCCCAACCATGACTCTGTGGTATTCCGCGATAACTAACTAATATTTTCATTTGCTAATTCTAGTAAAACGTCGCCATGGCAAGATGCTGGCTTGCACCAGCAAGCTAGAACCTTGCCCTTTAATTCGTGTAGATCTTCCAATAACTTTGGCTGTGTCTTAATCCATTCACGATATGCTTCAACGGCTTCGTCACGAGTTCTGACACGAAATCTAGCCGAAGTACCTTCTAGATGAGTAAACGGATTACCCCACTTAGTAGGACGACCTACATACACATCAAACGGTTCTTTCTTACAATGTACTACTCGCATTAGGAATTTGTAAAGTAAAAGTTTACACCTGTATCTTGAGATGGAGGTTCAGTTAAAGCTGCACCAAGCGATTGATCACAAATAGAACATAGACTTGTCCAGTCCATAGCTCCAGGTCTCCAGCTATACCACCCATCGCGTTTTTCATTGTGTTCACATGTATTGCGGATAGATTCAATCTTGCTTTGAATGGACTTTAGCTCAGTGTATAGTTCGTCTATAGGTCTCATAGTCTTCCTTCTCCATGAGGACGCCCTTCGGCGGCTCCTGACGCCGTAACCTCTACCCACCTTGCACGCTGTCTAATTTGCTCAATGGTATTAGCTCCGCAATAGCACATCCCACTTCTAATACCGCCCATTAAATCGCTCACTACGTTCGCGACCGGGCCTTTTGCAGCTACACGAATCTCCACGCCTTCGGCAGTCTTCCAATCGTTCATTGAGCCCATGAATTCATCTTGAGCTTCTTTTGAAGCCATGCCACGAAATGTTTTAACTCCGTCAATAGCGTCTCCTGGCGTTTCGTCTGTTCCAGCTAACATGCCACCAAGCATAATAGCGTCAGCACCAGCGGCGAACGCCTTCACGGCATCGCCGGGAGTTTTAATCCCGCCATCAGCGATCAAGAAACAACTAACGTGACGACATTCTTGTATCGCTGTAAACTGTGGAACTCCAAACCCCGTCTTAATTCTTGTAGAACAAACAGAGCCAGGACCAATACCAACCTTGATAGCGTCGGCCCCCTTGTCAGCAAGATACTCTGCACCTTCCGCCGTACAAACGTTCCCAGCTACAATGAACACTTTAGGATCAAATTTTTTCATAGCTGTAATCATTGTACCAACCGCACGCGAATGTCCATGTGCAACGTCAACACAGAAGTAACGAGCACCAACGTCGTACAATGCAATAAAACGATCAAGACCTTCGTTGATACCTAAGGAAACTACAGCTTCATATTCTTTTTTAATAGGAAGTATTGTATTTTGCCACTCTAGCGTAGAGTCTTTATATAGACGAACGTTATCTGCGATTGAACAGAATCTATGTAAAAATCCTAACCCGCCAAGCTTCTGTATACTACGAGCCATACCGTGACCAGTAATAGTATCCATGTTAGCAGTAAGAATAGGAATCTTTAATGTAAGATCACCAAACTTAACGCCAGTATCTACGTCTTTTCGACTAGTAATATTGTTATATCGCGGCATGAGCGATATATCATCAAACGACAAAGCTCTCATGCGTAATATGCCTTTTCTATTTCGTTCCAAACAGTCATGGGAATTTCTTCTCTAGCACCAGTGTCTAAATTATATGCTAGGTTAGCACCTTTACCAACCTGATCATTTCTTAAGAAGGAGATGATACGCTTGTAGTCATGTATGTCACTTACAAGACAGTTGGAGAATTTACCTTTGCCAGTTTCCATAGCCTTGTCAAGTTTCTTTTCCCAGCCGTCTAGTATTTTCTTATTAATCATCTCAAATATTTCCTTAGCATTGTTTGGTGTTCGCTTACAACTGTTCCGTCAGCATTAAATACTTGGCCAACAAACTCAAGTCCATCACGCGGACTTGGGAATGGTACACCTCCCCACAGATGTCTAAAAAATTCATCATGGTTCAATGTGTCGTTCTTAACTATGGGCCACACAACGTTGGTTAAAAAGTCTTGGTCTACTTGCCAACGAGATTCATTTACGCCAGCCCATTCTATGGCATGTCTACCTAGCTCACTAAATAAACCTTTTTTGATCCCCCACATGCCGCCTAAAATAGGAACGCTGTGGTGGGGGTGATCATGCATCGTGTGGAACATCTTTGGCGAAGCCAACCATTCGTCTACCGCCTCGCGTTCACGTACAGACAAACGAGAGTCGCAGTCGCGACTTAACATAACTTCTATGTTATCTTCTGCTATTGCATGGAAGCGGGCAAGCATCATGGACCAGTTAGGCTCCCACGGAACTAATTTAATCTTAACGTTTTCAAAATTAGATAGCTCGCTCATTGCTGGAGGATACTTGTAGTCTGGCTGATTGGGTGGTGCGGGAATGTAGAAGCGACATACCCAATCAGGAAACAATCGTTGTGCTAGCTCGGCGTTGCGAATAGCACCAACGTTATATTTAGGATCATCTCCCCATAAACAAAAACTAATCACCTTCATTTTGTTTTTAAAACAATATCGTACAACTGTTCAAGTTGCTTAGTAGTACATTCAGCTTCAAAATATCGCATAGCACGACGACGAGCTTCGCGTCCAAAGTAATCACGTAAGCGTACAAGTCTTGTTTCATCCTCATTAAGCATTTCAGGATTTACTATCAGTTGAACCATAACGTCTCTGTACGCAACGTGATCCCCTAAAGGAACAACAAAGCCAGCGTTACCAATAATTTCTGATTGTCCGTTATAGATCGCACTTTCATGCGAAATAACAGGAAGACCATGCATCATAGCTTCTTGTATGTTACATGGACAACATTCGCCATCGTGTCTAGCGTGGGCATAAATATCTAGCCCGCGATAAAAACAAGAAAGCATACTATCATTAAGTATAGGATCACGAAAACGTATGTTTTTAATCTTAAGTTTTGCTGCCTCAAGTCGCCATCCTTCACATGGATTTACCACAATGTAATAAGCCTCTGGATGAAGTTTTTCAACCTCTGTAAAAGCACGTAATGAAATTGGGTCAAAATTATCTGCTCGTCCTACACGCCCAATAAGAACTGCATCATGAGGAATCTTAAATTCTATTAGCAAAGCCTCTCTGCAAGTCTCTTTACTGTCGGGAGTCATTTCTAAAACTGGCTGTTCAATAGGATTGTAAAGAACGAATCCGTCTACACCGCCAGCTTCAATAGCACGGTTTTTAATGTAATCAGATATATAGATTACTGCATCCGTTTGACGTTGTGTATTAAAATCAGCGTAACCAAATATGTTAGTTTCAACCCACTTAGCATTAGGTGCCAAGTAACGATAAGCTGGCCATTCGGCATACCCGCTTCTATGTACGTGTACAATGTCAGGATTAATCAGCTTTAAAACATCAAAGAAATTGTCTTCCTCTGGCATGTACGGTGATTGGCGTCCTTTCTTGCCGGGAACCCAATGATAAGGAATAACGTGGTCAGCACCAAGCCACTCGCGGGCAATATCTAATCTTTTGTTTTCAAGATCGCCTTCTCGGTAAACAAGATAAGGCTCAAACCTTTCGCTCTTAGCAAGATACTTGCAAAATAATTGACTGGTCCTATCAGTACCACTGAATCCAACGGTCTTGGAATGGTGGACAACTTTAATCTTATTCATTTACAACTTCCTCATATATTCTTTCGAGCTTTTTCATACAAACGCTAACTTCATATTCGTTTTGGGCTTTTGTTCTGCCAGCTTCTCCCATTAATTGACACATCTGTTTATTATCAATCAAGGAACGTAAGGCATCAGAGTATACGCCCTGGTTATTATTTACTACATATCCAGTTTGATTGTTAGTAACTAACTCTGTTTGAGATTGAAAAACTCCCATGCCTGGGACGCTGGGCGTAGCGATGTGTGTAATTACTGGCTTGCCATGGATCATAGCTTCTGCAATATTAACACCAAACGTTTCCCCATCTGCTCTAGCATGTGTATAAATGTCAATACTATTATAGAACGTACTTAAAATCAGTGGGCTGGTAGTTGGCTCTATAACATAGAATGGTATTTCAAACTCTGCCAAATCTTTTACCATATTGCTGGGTGGTGCCACAACAATAAAACGTATGTCATATCCTTGCATACGTAGTAGTCGTACAGCGTTAACATTAATTGCATTATAGATTCCATTATCTGGTCGTCCGCAACGGCCAACAATTATTGCCCCTTCTGATTTCCAGCGTTGGGCAATTGATAAGGTGTCACTTGTACAGGGCATTTCAACGGGATTATTAACAAAGTCAAAACGTTTAGACATTATACCACGATTAATTGGCATAAGATTACGAAGTGTATTGTTCATTAACCATCTACTCATAAATAGAGAACGGTCAATAAACATATTGTTGTCATAAAAACCAAACACGTTTGTTTCTATAAAATGAGGGACGTTAACGTGATGTCCCGGTGAAGGAAACTCGTGATATCCACTACGGTAAACATGTAGGATGTCTGGCCTGAACTCATCTATCACTTCTTGCAGCGTTGGCTCTGGATTACGAAATGTATATTGAGGTATATCACCACTGTTTACTTCAAACAATTTACCATTACAAACTTCTGCACCATTACGAAATTCGTACATGCGTGGATGGTCGCCGTTCTTTTCATAAGCTACGGCAACTTCAAACTTGCTCTTGTCCGCATGTTCGAAAAATAATTGACAGGTCTTTTCGGTCCCACCAAGAGCAAGGTGACGTAAATAGTGCAGTACGCGAATTTTACTTTTCATACATGAATCTAGTCTTGCTATAATCGTCTTCTAACCGAACTAAGTCATCTAGCTCAGGAGTGGAGCATTCTAAAACGGCGAGTGGAGAACCGTGACTAGCATCTAAGCGATGGATCACCCCAGCCTTGACTGTAAAGTAACGCCCAGGCAATAGCGATACCTCTCTATAGATGCCCTCTTCTTGTATAATTAATACGCCATAGCCATAAAGACAATACATTGTCTCTACTTTTACATTATGATATTGTAGACTTAGCCTGCTACCAGAGTCTACTTCAAGAATTTTCATAACGTATTTATCATTACGTTCAAGAATACGCTCGCAGCCCCAAGGTTTTTTAATTACTTCCATTTTTTACCAGCTTGCATAGTTGCAACCCACTCGTTCTTAGGTGGTAAGTTTGCAAAGTCACGAAACTCTTTAGCGTGCTTCAAGTGTCCATCAAAATTATGACCGAAGAACTCTGAAATGGCTGCATATGTTTCCCAATTATTTGCACTCTTGTTAGAGTTTTCTATAGAATCGGCACGTTGCGTGTAAATCGTGAGTAGCTCATTTATAACATAACCATGGTACCCAAGACTCATAAAATATAACCACAGCCAATAGTCAAACGCCGAACGGTAACTAGCGGCCCTTTCCTCCATCAATTTCCAGTCTAAAGAACTAGTAAATTGCTTGTCATTTCTCCATATAACCTGTGGTCCAGCCCAACACTCACGAGACATTAGCTCGAAATCAAATGATGGTTTTAAGCTTCTACCTAATAGCTGCCCGCTGTCACTTACAATGGTTAGACCGCCGTAACCAAACCCTATCTTTTTAGTGCTTAAATTGATAGCGGCTTTCATTTGGCTATAGACAAACTTTGTAGTATCTGGCTCGTGAAAATCGTCAGAGTTAGAATTTATAACAAACTCCCCCTTGGCACATCTCCAGGCACGTAACCAAGATTCACCATACCATTCGCGGGTGGGCCAGTAAACGTAATTGATACGACTATCTATAGCTGCCCATTTTCTAGCTATAAAATCATCAGTCCCAGGTGAGTTAGGATTGACTATAACAATTTCAAAACTAGGGTCTGTTTGGCGATCTAGTAAGTTAGCTATGTGACGATCTAAGTAATGACCAGAATCATAGGTACTAACTAAGTAACTAAGTTTAATCATGTTACGGTAATCTCAAAATCTTTTGATGGGATCTGTATCCACATGTCGTTCTCTTCATCATATAAAAAATCTCGACACTCATCGACATCTGTTGTTGGGAACTGTTTAATCCAAGAAGCTAAAGTATCTTCAAGAACCTTTAGGGGTCTCTTTGGCTCTCTATCAAATTTTATTAGAATTCCTGGTGCTCCAAAAAAACACTGAACAGATTCTTCACGCTTAATAATAGTGCCAGTATTACCACGAGCCCCCAATAAGTTCTTACCGTTTTGAGTCTTCGCTTTTACTGTAACTCTATCGCTAACTTTCATACCGTAATGCCATTGTGGTAAAATTGCATGTATGGACTTGATTGCTTAGTCATACATAACCAAATGTTTCCATAAGGATTATTGGCTAGTACGTTAGAATAAAACTTGTCATTACGCCAATTACCAACATTAGCACCTTTCAATACGCCAACGAAACTCGGCGGGTTAATAATATCAGGATGCTTGCCATCAAAATCAAGAACTGGTTCTGTGTTCTCATTCCAGTCCTTTACCTTTTGATCAAACTTCTTATTAGCTGCTCCATGAGCCGCTAGTTCCTTTTCGTAATACGTTTGCTTGTCTTTCATTATCTGATCCATATTGGAACGAGCGTAACCATAGTGGTAGATAAAGAAATCATTCATCATAAAACGACGATGCTGATAGTGGGGAGAGAAGTATGTACAATGCCCAACCGGATCTGTTACAACAGGATGACTATTGTATTTCATGCCACGAACATACTTAAAAACTCTTTGGTGTTGAGGTTGCCATTCAGGACCAGGAACCGCAACATGAAACATATCTCCATAGAAATGTAAGAAATTAGGAACAAACTCTTGAGCGTGCGGTTCTAATTCAATAGCCTTACGTAGGCGACGAATATCTTCTGGACGGTAAAATTCATCTGCGTCATTAATTATAATCCAATCACCTGGAGTAGAAAGATCAAGAAACGTCTGTTTCATTTCTTCCAAATTCTTCCATGGCTTAGAAATAGAAATGACTACAATCTTGTGTTTTGGATCGTGGTTAGCCTGGAAGTCTTTTACAATTTGCAACGTGTTATCCGTTGAGTGACCAGTAGGAGTTGCGTTTGGACGATTGGCTACAGCACCCTCGATAACAATGATTCGATCTACCTCATCATAAATAGAAGCTAATACAAGTGGTGCAAATGCTTCTTCATTGTGCATCTGTATACACTGGACTAATCTAACCGGACGATTTACTCGTTCGGCAATTGATGCCATCTGGGGCACGTAATACATTTGTTGATTCATAGTGTCTGCTCCAAGCTTTCCTTAACTGTTTCTTGATAACGAACAGTGCCAGTTTCTTTCCAAGACTTATGAGCCATTAGCAACTGTTCAACTATCTTGCTACTAACCACACGATAGTCCATACGTTCACCAATACCCTTTGCGTTTTTACGACGAATTAAAACAGACTCCCATTCCTTTTTATTAGCTTCGTTTAACGTGCCTTCTTTTGCACCCTTGTTCAATAGGTGGAAGCGACTCATGTTAAGAGCTAATTCTGCCGGGGATGGTTCAAAACATTGTTCAAGTCCAGTAAATAAGCCTGGATCACCGTGTGGCATATCATAGAACAAAGAAGGTGTTCCACCATAGATAAGTGAATTTTCATTAGAAACGAAGTCAGCTAATCCACCACCTTGATTACTAATAACTGTCTTGCCGTGTGAGAGAGCGTCAAATACGGGAATACCCCAACCCTCTGCTCTACTAGAACATACGTACGCATCGCCGCGAGCGTGCAAGCCATGAATCTGTTCGTCTGACATTGTATATACTAACGGTAACACAGGAGGTAATTCATTCGTCGGAATACGACAACGTTGCTTTACCCCCTGTATATACTGCTTTACAATTTCAACATCGTTTTGTCTACCGCCCATATTTACATATGTTTTTAATACCAACAGCACATCGTTTGGAGTAGCTGCAAACGCCGCGTAGTAAGCACGAAGCAATACGTCTATTCCCTTCTTAGTACTTAGTTGACAAATGTTATAAAATACGGTGCGATTACCAACGTTCATAATTTCAAACGGAACGTAATTTTTCTTGTATACATCTACATCGCACGGTGGAGCAGCAATCAAAATTGGTTTATTAACACCAGAACGTAGTAACGTTTCACCATTAAATCGCGACGGCACTATAAGGAAATCAAATTCATTTGCCTTCTGTGCCCAAAGAGGTTGTAGTTTATCGGTTTCAAAAAACGTATAAAGACCATTAACTATACCTGGGACAGGAACAGCTTCAATGTTTGAAGTTGTCATCTGTAAAGCAATATCAACGTTTTGTAAATCGTTTAATAATAATGGCTTCATCCAATCTGGGATATCAAAAACCTGACCATTATCTAATTGGTCATAACGTAATGGACGAGCGGTAACTTCAAGTTGTTTACTTTCTGCAAGTGCTCTAAGCAGACCACGTGAAGCTGTAGCAAATCCAGAAAAGTCCAATAGTGGACCAGTAAATAATAATTTCATTATACGAACTCCTGCTTGCCTTGGTTGCCAGTCACATTGATACCAGCAAATTGTCTACGTATACTATCACGCATTTTACTTACATCTGATTGTTGGTTACCAATAGAAACAAACTGTTGCATGATTTGTTCACGGGTAACACCTTGTCTTAAATTATCTACCCACATTTTTGCACCACCGGGATCAACCGTTGGGTACTTTAAAACATTAAGATATAGCCACTCAATATATTGCTCATCAGATAGACCAGCGGGAGTAGGTATAGACTTGATTTCTTCGATAGTGTTTATTGGACTATCCCACGTTTCAAGACGATTTAATGGCTTAATATTATCAAGAACATATTCCCATTGTTTCCACATAACGTTCCAGTCATAATTAGTAATAGCACACTCATGAGCTTCTTTACTAAGTTTATCAAGATTTTCTGGATTACTAATCATACTGAACATCTTGTCAGCCAAGTCTTCAATATCAGGGTGTGCTCTCTTGCAGCTAGTTTCGGGTTCGTGGAAATAACGCCCAACATTAATAACGTCTCCACCTTTATGGCATGTATAGTTTTCTTCCGTATATCCTAGTTCCTTAAAGTGGTCGTAGTTAGGGAAACGTCCCTTCTCACGCATAGCTGTATAATCGGTTGCTAACGTAGGTACTCCACAAGCCTTAGCTTCTTGAATGGGCATACCGTCACCTTCGCAAATTGAACACTGAACATATAGATCAAAGAGATTATATAGATTAGAAAGTTCTTCACGACTAAATCCAGTACTAGTGTTCGGCGTAGAAGCTTCTACTTTTCCACAGTGAGGACACGGTAATTTAATGCGACCATCGATAATAGGTTTGCCATATAGATTCATAGCAAATGTAACGGACGGTTGTTTGCAAGCCGTGCAATACATAGACTGTAAAATACTGCCACGAATATCTTTACTGTAGTATTCCATCCATGGATATGATTCAAGTCTCATGATATGACGAGGATAGTCATATGAGTAAACATTATCTGGCCAAGCAGAGTGAATTAAAAGAACTGCCTTGTCAACAAGTGCATTCCCCTTGTACTTATTCTTCATGTGTGCAAAGCCGTCAATAAGGTCTGGATATAGCTTTCTACTTTGATTACGCATAACCGTACCAATAATAGGATAACTACCAAGATTCCAGTTCTTTCTAACCTCTTCTCTGTCCATTGGCTTGAAAACTTCAAGGTCAACACCTGGACGCATAGCTTTAGGAAAGACACGAATCTTGCGGCGACCATTGACACCCATCTGACTTTGACGACGTAATGTTTGTACGCCATAATCAGAATAAGCTAAAACCATCTCAGCGTTTTCGTATGTCTGAATCCATTCTTCCGCTTGAGGTTCAGCGTCAACAGTAGGCATAACAACCCACTTATACCACTGTCTAAAGACATTACGTTCTTGGAACTCTAACATCCACCAGTCACGTATGTCAATAACAATGTCTGGCTTGAAATCATTAAGTACATAGGTAAACTTAAGTTCGCCAAACTGGTTGGTGTTTTGGCCGCGACCACGGGGATGTGGGCACGGCTGATTAAAGGCGTTAGCTTCTTCTTGTGTGGTTGGAAGAACACCGTAGAATTTCCAGCGATCATTAATGAATTCACTAGCTCGCGGATCGTCTTGGCGAGCGTACGATCCAAGTTCGGCAATCTCGTACTTGCCAGTTGCCGCCAATCGGGGCAATAGTTCTCTATAGTAAGTAGAAAAGCCAGTGTTTAAAAAACTGGCCTCACCAATAAACAAAATTCTTTTTTTAGTCATCCGGTTATGTCCTCAATTGCCTTTTTAATGCGTTCCTTTAAAAGATTTTCTATTTCATATACGTGTTTTTGCGTTGTGTTTAAAGCTAACGAAACGTCTTTCACGGATACACTACCTAATATTCTTTCTTTCAAGATATATTTTTCAGTATTATTATTAGGTATATTAGATAAAAGATCTTTGATCGTGTGTTCTTCTATTCCAGAATCTTCGGTAGTGCTGGTATCATGCTCTATACTAACCTGACTAGATCTACCATAAGCTATTCTTAAATCTCGTACGTGATTAATATCAAACACCCTACCTGGATTTGTACTGTCACTAAGAATTTTTGATATCTCTAAATCAGAGAGTCCGTTAACGTGTAGCTTATGAGCTTTAGCTGCTAACTTTGTAACTCTAAAATCAACAGTAAACACTCCTAGAAATCTTGCAGCCTCGTAGTAAATCTCGTTTCGAACTACCTTAGAAACAAATGACTTAATGGTTGTGCCACACGTTGGGTCATAAGATTTAATAGCCTGTAAGACAGCGATCTCGCCAACCTGACACAAATCTGAAAAATCAATTGATGCAGAAGAATAACAAGCTGAACGAGCTAGTCTCTTTACGATATAATTATACTCGTTAAGTATTACTACAACGTCTTCATCTGATATATCTACCATCATAGTAATGATGACCTAGAGTGACATCAGTGTAATGATATTTTTCATTTTTTAGAGCGAGTATTTGCTTTAATTCTACGAAACCAAACTTGCGGAACGGAAAATGGATATAACGGCTCCCACCCTTCATTGGCTTTTGCGTTAATCACATCTTTAATCATAACATTCAACTGGTCAATGTTACCTAGACCAATCTGTATTACTTGTTTTTGTTCGTCAGTTAAGTTTAGAGTCACAATATCATATTCGTATTTTATCATTTTAACCTTTCTATCATGTTAGCAATCAAAGAACCTCTGTCGTCTACCTTGCCGCGAATTTTAATAACGTTTCCCTCTTCTAACAGTCTTTTAGAGTTTTCAAACACCTTGGGGAATACAACTATATTATCCATTTGGTACGTATTGTCGCGTGCAGTTACGAAGGCCATTGGATCTCCCTTCTTAGTAATTATTTCACGAACCAAATCTATACATACAGCAATCTCAAAACTCATGTCAGGAGAACTATTCTTTACTAGATCAACACACTTGTCACGAGCAGTATAGATGTCAGCTTCGCTACCACTCAATGATATTCCAAGATAAAACTGTTCCCAAGCGATACGTTGAGCCTTAGTATCAAACAACTCCCTACCGTCAAAATCAAGTAGTGCAGTTCTAATGGTTGCACGACGACGAACATTAGGGATCTTAATACCATACTTATCTTTTATAGCAAGTGACTTTTGTTCGTCCGCTATGCCTCGCACGATACGTACCCAATCGTTGGTTCCTTCTTGGTGAGGTATAAGCTTTTTAATAACCTCTATCTCATTAGCTGTTAGGCTTTCAATTAGCTGAAAACGTGCGTACGCCTCAACACGATTTTCTTGTTGATCGTCAAAAGCACCACCACGAATAAGTGCCGTCATAACAGAACTGCTGATTTTAGATTTCTCGCCAACAACAGCCAAGATAATATCATCGAATGTTTTATTGTTTTTTACTATCTTTGATATATCAGTAACGGCAGCTTTACCTACACCCTTAAGGGCACTAAGTCCAAACGCTATATGCTTGTCGTCTACAATAGCAAAGTCCTTATTCCCCATGAATACACGCGGCGGAACAATCTCTATGCCAAATAGTTTAGCATCATAAACTAACGCGGACATTTGTTCGAACTTATCTGGGTGAGTTTCGGAGTGACGTAGCTTAGCACATAAAAACTCAACTGTATAATTTGCTTTTAAGTACGCTGTTTCATAAGCCAGTAGTGCATAACCAATACCGTGCGACTTGTTAAATCCGTATCCAGCAAACTTTTCAATGTAACCCCAAATTTCTTGTGCGGTTAGAATATCAATACCGTTAGCTGTACATCCATTTACGAATACCTCAAGCCACTTCTTCATTTCTTCTGGCTTTTTCTTACCCATAGCCTTACGTACTTGGTCAGCGTCAATCAAAGACATGCCAGCCAACTGCTTACAAATTTCAATAACTTGTTCCTGATATAGTAGAGCGGAGTACGTCTTGCCCATGATGGGTTCAAGGGCAGCATGAATATACGCGGCTGGCTCACCGTTTACTTTAACACCACGATATGACGTATGCATATTAGATTCCATTGGCCCTGGTCTAATAATGCTAACTAAGTCAGACAACTCATTGATATTATTGGGCTGTAAGTTCTTACTCCAGGTTCTACCCAACTGTTTTTCAATTTGGAAAATACCAATTGTAAATCCTTGAGAAAGCATACCCCACGTAACTTGGTCGTCTAGAGGTATAGTCTTTCTTGAAACATCAATTCCTCTACGTTCTTTAACAAGTTCTGTTGTAACCTGAATGTCGTCCAGAGTGGTCAAACCCAAAATATCCAATTTCAATAGACTAAGAGTATCAACAGTATTCATATCCCAGCCGAATATGAAGTTGCCATCCTTAGATCTAGTAAGTGGATACGAACTATCTTCAAACGGAACGTCTGAAATAACTACAGCGGAAGCATGAATACCAGTACTCTTGTAACATCCTTCAAGTGCCAGTGCAATCTTGAACCACGGCATATACTTGTTGTAATATGTCTTTAGTTCTGGTACGGTGTCAATTGCCTCTTGTAAAGAAATAGGAACGTGTTCGTCGTTCTTAGCTGGCACCAGTGCCGTAATCTTATTGGCTTCATCAAATGGCATTTCATAAACACGAAACACTTCTTTTAGAACAGCCTTGGCCTGTAGACCACTCAACGTCACAAGCTGTGCAACGTTCTTTTCACCGAATCTTTCACGTACATACGTCAGTACTTTTTGACGCTGCGAACGAGGAACGTCTGTGTCAATGTCAGGCAACCCACCTCGGCCCTTGTTTAGGAAACGTTCCCAAATAAGACCGTACTGCAATGGGTCAATTTGAGTAATGCCAAGTGCGTAACTAACCAAGCTACCGCCAACACTTCCACGCCCCTTACCAATTAGGATATCGTTTTTCAATACCCAAGAAACAACGTCGTGAACAATTAAGAAATAGTCCGCAAACCCCATGTCCTCAATATCAGAAAGCTCACGCTCTAGTCTGGCACCGTACGTTTCTTCGTTAGCAATCGTAGCTTTATTGAGCCCCAGGCGAGCTAGCCCGCTATGAGCTAACGAACGAAGATAAGACATAGACGTATGACCCTCTTCAAGAAACTCGTACTTGGGAAGTCTACGCTTCTTAATGTCAATCTTTACGTTGCATCTGTCGGCAATCTTTTGTGCTGTATTTAATTCTTCTTCCTCTATATTACACGCAAGCATCTCTTCTCTACTTTTTAAATAGTATTCTTCTTGCTTGAAATCAATATAGGTAGAACGGTTAAACTTATTGTCGCTCATAGCCAATAAGGTCTTATGAGCCTCTGCATCTGACGGCAGTACATAATGTACGTTGTTGGTCGCCACAGTAGACAGTCCATACTTTTTAGCAATGGTACGTAAACGACCGTTGATAATCTTTTGCTCTGGGATACCCGTATCCTGTACTTCAAGATAGAAATGGTTGGCATCAAAGATCTTAGAAAATCTACGCACTAAGCCCTCGGCTTTAAATAGTGCAGCCTCTTCTCGTACTTCTCCATCGTCGCCAGTCTTGTCAAAAAGATGATAGGAAACTATACCGTCTAGACTGTTGCCACTAAGACATATCACACCTTCTTTATGTTTTTCAAGAAGATTGAAGTCTACCCTGGGGTTATAGAAATAGTGAGCTTCGTCTTGGGCGGCGGAAACAATGCGTGCAATATTTGCCCAGCCAACATCTGTTTCAGCTAATAGAACTATATGGAATACTTGACGTACACGTTGAATCTTTAACTGCTCCGAGTCTTCACAAAAGAATACATCAACTCCAAGAATTGGCTTAATACCAGCACTTGTAGCTTCCTTGTAAAAGTGGATAGCGTTGAATAGGTTAGAATAGTCAGTAAGAGCCAAGGCTGTTTGCCCTAGCTCTTTAGCTCTAGTAACCATATCTTTTATGTCAGCAGATCCATAAAGCATTGAGGCTTTAGAGTGTGCGTTCAAGTGTGTGAAGTTCATCTATTAGTGTCGCCCTTGTCGCGGCGTGAGTATCTTGTATCTGTTGGAGCGTCTATGCGTTTACCGGGTGATCTGTCTTGCGAAATGTTTCTGCTCTTACGAAGAACCTTAAGTCGTTCCTTGTTAGCTTTTTCTGTACGGGTATTTTGATAGTTACTGTCACCATCGTACTTGCCATTTCTTACGGGCTCAATTCCATTTTTATCCCAGATGTCACCAACACGTGTTTTAGTTTTTATACCTGGGGCTACTTGATGACTTAGCTGTAAATCATCTGCGGCACTGAGCTTACCACAACAATTATGACACACGATGTCCTCGCTGTCAATAAGAACATCGAGTTGTTTTAGGTCAGCATATATGTTAGTAAAATCTTCTGATTCGTTGCCAAATTTTACGTGTAACATATTACCGTTTAAAGGAGTAATAGTTGTAGTGTGTTTTTTAGAACATCTATATATCTTGCTATTAGATTGCTTTACAAAAATAGCACAATTACCGCTACCTTCATGACGACACGAAGGACATACGGCTTTCATTTTTTGTATTTTACGATACAACGCTTCCTCTTGAGCTATACTCATAACTAGATCAGTTTCGTGACCTTTACCCCAACAACAAACAGTAACTATATGATTAGCCATCACTCATCACCTTCCTTTTCGTCCCACACGTGGTCAATTACTCCCCACTCTTGAGCGGTATTAGCATCAAAAAATTTATCTCCAACTGATTCACAAAGATTCTTCCAAAATGCTGCATCTTTCTTTGTATGTTTCTCCATTAAAGAATACCACTTTTTACCTATAGCTTCAAAATTTTCAATGTCTCTTTTCATTTCGTCTACACGCTTAGGGCCAAGATCGTCCCAAGCTTGGTGAACCATAAACACGGTGTGGGGTGTGGTATATCTAAATCCTAGTTCTCCACACGCAACCAATAATGGTGCCGCACTCATACATTTACCGATAGCGGTTGTATGAATTGGAGATCTAAGAGTTCTAATGACATCATATAAAGCAAACATTTCATATTCATCGCCACCAAAAGAACCAATAAATAATTCGATTGGCTGATCGCTTTCAGCGTCCATGTAGTATAGTGCTTTAATGACCATACCAATTGAACTAGCATCTACGTCGTCAAACATAAATACTCGTCTATTTTGTCTGTCTACACCATGATCGAAATAAGCATCGATCCAGTCTCTTGTAATTTTAGCTCTCATTGTATTTTAAATTTCCCCGGCCACTTAGAGGCACATACTTCTGTATCACAAAGCGAACGACACTTCCACGCTCCACGCTCTGCAAATTCTTCATTGTTTCTTACGATACGTGTTATAAAATCAGTAGACTCAATCTCTTTAATTTTATTAGCAACATACCTTTCTGTTTCCGCGTCTTCCTCTGCTGTAAAAGCAAGGGTAATAGGGTGGCTAGTAAAGTAATCAAACGTCATAATTATGTTCTTGTACTTGAATCCACGCTTTTCAATATCGTCTATAAATACGCGGCGACTAGCAAGAGAATACATTCTAACCTGAATGTCGTTACGACACTCTGAATAATCTTGAGTCCACGCTCCAGTCTTGTAGTCAATAATTTGAATCGTGTCTGGATTTTCCTCTGTAACCAAGTCCATATAACCAATCATTGGTACGTCTGTGCCTGGAATAGGAACTCTAAATCCATACTCAGATCCTATCAAAGTTCCATCTGGAGCCTTTAATGTCTTGGGCCATATCTTTACATATCTATTAATGGTTTCATGCATCATTGAAATAGAGCCATCAAAAAGCTGTCTTGGGCAACCATCCAAGTTATCTAACGGTTGGCCAGAAATAGTACAAGTATGTTCTGTTTTAGAAGCGTACGGGCATACGTCGCAATACGGCTTATTGTTAGCGTAGTCCTTATCCTTTGCCCACCTTAATGGAGACTCCATAGTGGTTTCTTTTTGGTGTCTATCAAGTGTTTTAAGTTCACCAGCATAGCCACGATAAAGTCTAGATGTCCAATCTAGATCACGACCAGTAGAGTAATTTTCTAATAAATCATGTATTAAAGATCCATGAGCAGCACCCCAATTTGACTTGAGTGTAACCTCTGGACAATGGTACGTAAGCCAAAACTTAAACTTACACATATCATAAGTTTTTATTTTACTAGGTGATACGGAGCTAAGTTTAATCATTGAATGCCCTTAAAAATGTCTTGCAGTTGTTGTACATTTAGATTGCCACAGTCATGTCCAGGCGGTAAATCTATTTTGTGTAAATTAAATAAATCTCCAACTACCCTCTCAATTTTCTTCCATCCCTTTTCACCGGGAGATTGATTGTCTTTGTATTTAGATGGATCGTCAGCATCATAAGCAACATATAGATCAGTAACACCATACTTAATTAATAACGTACGGTGGGCGTGACAAAAGTTTGTACCTAAAGTGGCTACCCAATTATGGATACCAGCTTCTTCTAACTTCATGCCGTCCAACGGTCCTTCAACCATGATAATCTTCTTACTTTCGCCAATATACTTTTTGGCTTTAAAAAGATTAAATAGGATAGAACTAGTAAAGATGTCGCCGCGTTGAGGCCACTTGTTGAAGTGGCGTCCATGCACCCACTTTGAATATTTTAAGCCGCGTTTTTCGAAGTACTCTTCTGAGTGAACTGTACGTCCAGTATAGCCAATAAGAAATCCTTCGTGGTCGCGAACAGGAAATACAACACGGTCATGCATGTACGTACCAAGTCTTTGCCATAGGCCAACCTGATATTCACGCAGTACCTCTAGATTAAATTCACGGTTTAATAAGTATTGGGGATCTTGCTGTAAAAACTTAAGATTGTTTTCTGGTAGTGGTTCGTGGATATGTAACTGCGTCCCTCGATGTAGTGCCTCTGGATCGTCAGATGGTTTAGAAAGATCAACGTCGTTTGCTTCAAGGTTTTCTTGAATCCACTTGATTGTTTCGCGGAAATTAGTATTTTTTATACTACTAACCAAACCAAATATATCGTTGCCGCGACTTTCTTCGCAATGATGTGTCCAACAAACCCACTTGCCGAGATCTAATCTCCAGCTAAAAGCCGTAGTATTATTACCATCTCCACTATGCTGTAGACATGGACAACACGCCTGTATTAGGCCGTCGCTACGTTCGTTAAAATTAACATCTAATTTAGATAGGAGATGTATAATATTACGATTAGCGTGGTTTCTAAGCGTGCGTTTATTTTCTTCAGTTATATTAGTCATCGTCGTCATCGTCTGGTTTATTTACTGGAGCGGGTGCTGGTGCTGGAGGTGCTGGTGGTACTACAGTAGCAATATCAATTTCTATAAATTCACCGTACGCCAAATTAACATCAAAGTTAATGTAGCTTTCAAACAACCCCTTGCCATAACGTGCCTTCCAGTTCAACATCTTGTGAGAACCAGTACCGTCTGTAGCACGCTCTTGATCTGTTTTGCGTTTAAGATAACTAACATTATCTACGTTTTCACTAATACGCTTGCCGCCAGCTACACACTTGATACCTTGGTCAGCTTCGTTATTAGTTTGACCAAATGCCATAATAGGAACATTATACTTTTGACCAAAATCATGTAGCATGGAAACATGCAATCCGTGCTGTTGCCATTCCTGTAGTCTACCGCTACTGATTTCATTAGTCATAGCTAGTTTAATATAATCATAAACTATCAAACACTGTGGCACTCGTGTTTCACGATCTGGCTTAACGTGTGTTAGGAGCCATCTACGTGCGTGCGGTAATACGTCAGGAATACTAAGACCGCTAATAGACTGATAGAATAAAGGCATCTTTTTGACTGCCTCCCATAGTCTTGGATCACGTAAACGCTTGCCATACATGATGATTTCATCAATACGTTTTTGATCTGAGATACCTTGCTCGCGTAGCTGACTTTCTGACATACGCCAAAAACCAGTTTCAATAAGGTCAGAAGGAACCTTTGATATCATGGCAGCAACACGAATCCATTGATCGTGCTTGTTCAACTCGCTGTCTAAAATAAGAACTGGTAATCCTTTTCTAGCCGCGATAATACCAGCCTTAAGACCAAATTGACTTTTACCACTTCCAGTAGTAGCAACTATAAATGTCAAGGTGCCGTTTCGAATATGACCAATACGTTCTTGCCATACTGGATATCCTAGATCAAGTCCCATGTGGCCGGGGTCATCGGCTAGACTACTAATGAACTCTTCAAAGCCCTCACGCATATCAACGATAGCATGTTCGCCCTTGTCAAGAGAGTTTACCTTGCTGACGATCTCATTCTCAACCTTACTAATCATAACTGACAACGGATCGTCAGTTGCAGCAAGATAGTCTTTAAGCTGTAAGAATGTTTCAGAGTACTTATCTTTTAGAGATTGACGCTTTACCTCTAAAAAGTGAGAGCCGATTTCGTCCTTAGTAATTTCTTCACTAAAGAGTTCATCAATCCATTCTCCATTCTTAGTTGCTGACAAGTAATTTTGATGACCTAAAGCCTTAGCTTCGGCAACTAACTTTGCCTTAGATAAGGACTTAGCTTCTTTATCAATAACTAGAGAACGTATGGCCTCGTAGGTCATGCGTGTTGCCGAATGCTGAAAGTCAGTTTCGTCTAAATACTCTGCGTATTCAAAGAACATATCTGGGAACTTCACGATCCCAGATAAAAATACTTTTTCAGCGGCGATATTAGTCATAGTCTAGCCTTTTCAATTACGTCTCTCAATTCTTCCATAGATACGTTTTTTCTAACTTCAATCAAAGTGATATCATTTAGTTGACACCAAGCTTTCTTTCGTTCGTCTCGTACCTTAGACTTATCAAAGCCCTTTTTATCGATATGAAAAAACTTATTGAACTCATCGTGTTGACCACCTTGAAATTCAAAAGCTAACTTGTTGTTAGGCAAGTAAAAGTCTAGCCATAGATTTTCACCTGGAATAGGGAATTCTTCCAGTATTATTGTCTGAATGCCATAGATAGAACTTATGCTACGACCTAGTAAAAACTGGCCCTTAGATTTACTTTGTTCTCTAGAACGCATTGGATAGCGTTCGGGTAACAAGTTCATCCTCACTTCTCTATTATTCAGGGTCAGAAATTTCATCAACTAAGCTAGTCATAGGATCACTAGTGCCAGCTTGCAATATTTTTTGTAGTTCTTGATCTAACTTACTAACTAATGTAGTATCCATCAATAGACGGCGAGCGGCATTAAATTGACTCATACATACGGTATCTTTTTCGCCTTCCTTGTCAACTATGTATTCATTAGTCTTACGGTCTATCTTAGGTAGAAGCACTTGCTTGCCGCCCTTGCCCCCCATAGATAGAATGCCAAAGTTACAACACTGAGTAATTAATTCCTGTTCTCTAAACATACCGTTCTTGAAAAGGATAGGGAATGCACCTTCGTTACCGTCTGGTGCTAGTTTGTTTTTAACTACTTGATATCTGATGATAACCCCAATACGCTCACCGTTCGCATCTACTATGATATCATCTTTTCTAGGCTTGAGCAACTTGATTCTTTGAGAAGCATAGAATTTTAAAGCTTTACCGCCTGGGGTAGTACTAGGATCGCCATACATCGTAATCTTATCGCGTACCTGATTGATAAAAATCAATGTAGTTCTATTGGCCTCTGCCCCGTTAATCAGTTTACGCATTGCGTCTGATATAAGTTTTGCCAGATTACCAACTTTATTTTCGCCAATTTCACCAGACAGTACAGCAGAGGGTTGGGCTGCATCAATAGAATCTAAGATAGCTACACCACGTGGGACCAAAGATGCAAACTTTCTCATGGCTTCAAACGCCTGTTCGCCTGTAGTAGCACGTACAATCCAAAACCTACAGTCGCTAGTCTTGCCGCTTTCCATTGCTTTTACAGCGTCATCAATAAACGGACGAAGAGTTCTAACGGACCTCATAAGAGATAGGTTTAGATTCTTTTCCATATTGATATACAATACGGTTTTACCAGCTTGCATGGCCCGACCAGCAACCTCAAGTGCTGTAGTAGTTTTACAGGTGCCCTCTTCTCCATAGATTTCTATAATTCTACCTTCTGGAAAAGGTACACAAAGATCGTAATCTAAATTATAAGACCCGCTCTTATTGGGTTCAGGATCAACCATTTCACCACCGCCCATAGCTAATACGCCTTCTTGATCGTGCTCAACTTCTTTCTTGAAAAAATTAAATGATACGCTAGCGGCGAGGCGTGTGACGGCTTCTAACATTTCTTCTACTGCTTGTTCTTTACGTTTTGCCATTTTCTAACTCTCTTAAAAAGGATAATAGTGACTTAGGTTTTTCTTTCTTGTATTGTGCTTTCTCAAGACCAGATGACGCGAGTTCTCTGCGGCGGTCTCGGTATAGTCTGGCGACCTGATCAATTTCGTATTGTTCAAATAGCTTGCGAGCTACTACAGCCATCTTGGCAAACTCTTGTGACGAGATAAAGTTTGGCTTACATTTCCATATATAAAATGCAAGCTGTCCCGCCGATAGTCCGTACGGTTCTTTCATTAGTTTCTTTAAAGCAGAAACCAACTTACCCCAT
>Ga0315284_10003481_pt1 | contig 22403 bp, 17 predicted proteins | sample YL17G09_16_MG_FD_203696 | JGI IMG/M metagenome (GOLD analysis project Ga0315284, IMG submission 203696) | Sediment microbial communities from Yellowstone Lake, YNP, Wyoming, USA - YL17G09_16 | ecosystem: Environmental > Aquatic > Freshwater > Lake > Sediment | place: USA: Wyoming | collected... | reverse complement strand
AGGGGGGTAAGGAATGGTAATTGGGGGGGGTACCCCCTTTTGTCACCAGGTGGGAGGTGGGGGGTGGGTGTTAAATGACATCGTAGCCTTTAAGGGGGGTCAATATTAATGTAATAAAATTTATCAATCTATAACATATGGTGGAAAAATGGATGGTAATACAATAAGGCAAAATCTTTATTTTTTTGTAATTTTTTGTTTATTAGAGATTTGTATTTTAATTGGATTGGTTTTTTCCAATATAATATTAGGAATTGTTTCATTTACTGCCCTATTTTCAGTTTTTGTCTTTATTAACAATTTATTAAATCATCAACCTAAGCTAAAAATTGAATTGTATAGACCCATTACTGAAGCTAGCAATTGGCAATTAAGAGCAACTAATATTGGTTTGGTTCCGATTCCACTTGATCGTGCAGAAGTTGGTCTTAAAAATAATTATCAAAATGGGCGTATGCGATTAGATCCAACATATGTAGAGGGGGGTTTCCCAATACATAATTTCCCAGTAGTACAACGAGCAAATACAATTTTGCAATCTGGAGAGAGGATAGAACCAATAATGTTTAGTAACATTAATTTAACAGATTTTTTTACTCAGAGAGATTATCATGGAGACATTCTTGTTTATGCATTTATATACGACAGAATAGGAAGAGAATATCAAAGTAAAGAATCTTTTAAACTGACAATTCCTTGAATATTTCAATAAGAGAAAACATAAATTATATATGGTATCGTGGGTTGAAAAACGTACATAGATTCTTCTTTCAGATCCTGTTGAAAATGAAAAGGAAAAATAATGCATTAAACTTTTACTGAAAAATGTTCGAAATATCGCGCTCTATCGCTTGAGAAGAAATAATTGATAATTTGTCTTCCCCTCGTTTAATTAGTCGTTTTTTATCATTTTCAGATAGCGGGGATGTACTAACTAAATAAACGGCGTCAGAAAAATCTAATAAATTTAATACATTAGCAACTTTATTAAAAGTTATCCTTTTTGGGTTAATTGCCTTACATTCAAAAGATATAATTTTTTTATTTTTTAATATTATTACATCGACATTTGTTGTTTCTTCGTCTATAACCTTAATTCCTTGCTCTATCGGAGCTCCTTGATTGTTGCTTTCCAACATTTTTTTAATATACCATTCAAACCAGATCCCTCCAGAATCAATCCAAAATTTTCTTTGTTTCTCATTAAAATCATAAAATTCGGTAAAATTGTAAATTGTTTTACACTCAGGGCAATGAAGAGATTTGATATAATTAATTAATGCATTTTTTGAGATATTTGGTAATCTATCAATTTTTGCATCAATAACCTTGTCTTTAGAATTAATTTGGCAATTATAACAATTGCCAAATACTTCTCTCCTTAAGACCCCCAAATTAACAAGGTTTCTTAAATAGGGTGTGAAGAACATCTGGAAATATTCCAAATCTATAATATTCCAATTGTCTTTTTCTTTACATTTTTCCAAATCAATTTTTGACCTACAAGATGGACAGTATTTTAAATCAGACGGTTTTTTTCCGGTATATGTATCGTAAAATGAAATAATTTCATTACAATGATTGCATAAAATGTTTCTCTCTGGACATTTTATTAAATTTTGTTTAATCTGTTCCTTTTGTTTCTCAAAGCAGATTCGAATACCGTCAATATTCAATGGTAACCTTGTTAGTTTTTGGCCAACAGCAATTGAAAGAAACTGGAAAAACAATCTATATATTGGTTTATTGTAAATTTCATAAAAAATCCTATTGGAATCACATTCTTTTTCAAAATTATGTACAACAGTCCTATCTCCAGTTGGTACTATTTCATTGAAACCTTTGCTATTTAATGCGGCAATAATATCGGGATTAATAGGATTTTTTACCAATAAAATCGCCTTATCTAATTGATCTATAACCACATCTAGAACATTGGTATACTGGTCTCAATCCCCCTCTAGGTCCAACGCGAATTTGACCAGCCGGATACATAGAGTAATGTCTGCACCTTGGACACTTTAGTGGCATTATTTTATCAGTAGTCCCTTCATCATTACCAATATTATTATTTTCCGATTTTTCTTTTTCAGATCGATTCTCAAAAGGATACGATGTCATTTAACACCACACAGGGGGACCCCCGACCCCCCTTCTAGGTCGGGATTGAGCAGGGGTTCAGCAAATTGGATACGGAGAGGCTCGCGGATTTACAGAAGTTGAATGAAATAAAAAATATGGCAGTAATGGGAGGAGCTAATTGTTTAGCCATTTTTAATTAGTTGAAAGTAAATCAGTAATCAATGGAAATTCCTGACCAAACAATCGGGTACTTAATTGTCGCGTTAATTGCATTGTTTGTCACACCTTTAATAGCTTTATTTTGGAAATACCATGAAACAGCACTAAGGAATGAGCAAAGATTTGCAGAAATTCAAAATGAATTAAATTTGGCAAAAAATGAGATAGAACAACTTCGACCAATAAAAACAATACTAACAGAAATTGGGACAGCTCAAGTTGAAAAAATTTTTCGAGGGGAGAAAAAATGACTCTATCTCCTTACGAATTCAATCAAATGCAATATCTCTTAGGAAAGTCCAAACACAGCCCCCTTACACCAACTGAACAAAATGAATTGAGGTCATATATCGTAAAAGAACAACCTGAGGCAAAAAACAAACCATTAGAGGATTTAATTGCATTAGGTTTGATTATTGTCGGAATTTATGTTCTTTATAAAATATTAGAGAGCATTGACAACCAATCAAAATAATTCAATTTTTACATTGAAAAACTTACTCCTCTCTTTCAGAATAATTGGTCTCTTTTTTCACTGATACATCATCATTCAATCCAAGTTCTCTTAGTGCAGATTTTGTCTCCTCAATCGTGGAATCAGTAATCCCTTCAGTTTCAGTAACCTCAATATTGATGGTAACTTTCAACCCCTTTTTTGATGCAAATTTCCCAAGGATTTTAGTGTAGAAATTCATCCATTTTTGTGTTGGAAGTTCTCCAGACCATTCCATCTTCTCGTGTTTTTTGGGGGGTGGCGATATGAGAGTAATTTTAATAGGGAGTGTTTTTGAAATGCCTTTTGAAGTGACGGTGATGAATGCCTCAGTTTCTCTGACTCCCGCGATAAAATTACCAAACTCATCAATAGAGCCGCCTTTTGCCTCCCACTCAACATCATCAAGAGAGATCATCTGATTGTATTGGTCTCTTCCAATTGCAGCGACTTGGATTTTCTCTCCTGGTTTAACACTCGTTGAATCGATTGAAATTTCAATGGTTGTGAGGACACTTGGTACTTTCATTCGTGTTGCTTCTTCACTGGTAACGATGAAAACATCTTCGGAAAATTCCACATCTCCGCTATTCATCGCTTCATTGAACAGGAATGGATCAAATTTCCCGGGAATTTGTTCAGATGCGTATCCGAACATTCCCTGAGTGACCCCATTCGCAATTGTCTCTTTTATGATACCATCAGTCATGACCCGGGGAAAGAGCGGCGATGAAAAAAATGCATCACGTACAGATTTTGTGCTCCATCTGGTCATGGCAGGTGGCCAGTTTTTCACAATTTTTCCGGGCTTCACGGCGTTAGTGAGGAGATCATCGCGCTTGAGTCGTTCAAGAATGAGAGTGACGATTGATGCAGCACTGCTGGAATTAACCATGCTGAGGTTAATCTCTTGCAAATCGTTGTTTTTTCCCAGAATGATGATATATTTGTAAGTCCGCCAGACTGCTTCCTTCAAGTCGCGTTCAGCGATGCCCCGATTGGTTTTGGCCTGCGTCTTTTGTGTTTCATCAAGTCCAATTGTGGGGTCATCAGCGATATCATCCCATGCAAGGATGTTTTTTGCTTTTTCCTTTAACAGGGTATCATTTTCCGCCATTAATATAATAAGAGCACTTTTAAAAGTTCGAGCAGAATTCCCATTTTCTTTAAACAGGGTACTGACGAAATCACACGATCTCTTTTCTGAACGGGGTTTATCCGGAGAGATAACAACCAATGCCAGCTCGGGACGATCTGCAACGTCGTTTGTTTTGGTTGGGAAAAATATCGGACGGATCTCTGCTTTTTTCTGAAACTCTTTTTGAATTTCTGCAAATACCGTTTCTTCTATCATTTTCTGCTGGGTAGATGACAAGGTCGCCATCCGGTCAGCATGCATTTTCACTAAATTCGGTTTTACACCATACCAATATTTGTTGTGAAGGGCGTCGAGATAGAAACAGGAACCCGTCGGAGGGGCAAGTGCATCAACAACCGTTTCAATATTCCCAATATCTAAACCTGGTGAACTTACTGCAAACCTGACTTCCGTCAGGGTGGCAAATTTTCTTCCGTCAGATGTTGTTTGACCGCCATTCGATTCAAAGAAAATGGAGGTGGCAACTTTCTGGTGGAGTCGTACTTTTCCAATTACATCTTTTGATTCCTCATCAAGACATACTGCCCGAGAATCCTTCTTCCCCATGATATCGGTCGTGACCGCTGCTTCAAGTCGGTCTTCACCCAATTGTTCAAACACTGCCGTCCGGAACATCGTATTGTCCAGCGGCGCTGATCCGAGATCGATCAGGGCATCTTTATAGGTACCTTCATTCCCCTTTTTGAACAAAATGGAGATCCAGAGAGCAAGAAGTCGTAAAATACCCCGGGTTTGCTGAAATTTTGGAAGTGTCCGCCATTTACGTTCAAAGACAGAAATTACTGCAGGATGGAACGGATAGGTTGCCCTGAATACTTCAGGAGCACTGTCAATGGAAAAATCTCCGGGCATCTGGTCGCGGTGATCCATGATCCACCGTGAATATTCTTTGATGGTTTTTCGTCCATCTTCGGGAACACCATCCCATTCAAACAAGCGTCTCCGGATAATTTCTGTACTTTCCTCCGGTGTGGACATTATTACAGATTTTCCAACCCTGTTGAGGAGTTTTTTAAATCGATCATAATCAGCATGATCTTCTGAGGTCATTTCCAGTTCAGAACCAGGAATTGAAACTACAACAACCATGGAATCTTCGGCCCGAGCTGCTTCAGATAAATTATGAAGGAAAGAATGGAGCTGATTTGAGGCGCCCAGCTTTCTGAACCGGTTCGCATAGTTCATCAATTCATCCATCAGAATGAGACATGGCTGGCCTTTAGGGAGCATGGATCGTATTACGTCTCCACCGGGTGCGATCATCTGTTCGTCGTGCTCTTGCACTTTTTTAAATGAAGCTTCCCCACCGAGCTGGAAGGCTATCTCGCCCCACGGAGTCTTTCTCAGCGGGGTTCCATCGTTTCCTCCCCTGCCAGTGATAGAATCAAATTCCGTTCCGACAAAAACGGCAACTGCTGCTTTGGGAACACTTGAGATATTTGCTTTTTCAAGAATTGCGGGAACACCGGGTAATTGATCGATTTCGCCACCTTTCGTGGCAAGATGGTAGAGGAGTGTCAGGGCGTGGGTTTTTCCTCCGCCAAATTGCGTTGCCATGTTGAAAACTGCATTTGTTTGTGTATGTTCTCCGCTCAATCTTCGAACGACTTCGGCAGAAAAATCACAAAGGTTCTGGGTGAGAAAGGTACGATCGAAAAATCGTTCGGGATCTTGATAATCTTCAGGGGCTCGTCCATCCCGGACATGATCCAGATGGACTGCGAACTCGGCTGCATCCAGTGGCCTTCCCTGACGAAGGTCTTCACGGGGCCGCACAACAGTATACCAGGGTTTTAATGCCATTTTTTCACACCATTACATCCTTGTCAATGTTCCCACATTCCGGTCCAGATGCCACCAGCGGAAAAAATCATAGGGAAATGTTCCTGCATGATGCCTGTTTCCAATGCAGATGATAGTCTCGCCCTCAACGTTAACTTTCTCCTCTGGTTTCATAGCATTCATTACCTCACGATTGAGCGTTGCGATGAGCTGAGCTCCTTCATCGGGAGTTTTACGGTAACAAAAGAGCACGCGAAGATCTGCCCGGACACAGATCGTCTTCCAGAATGCATATTCGATGAATTCGTCCTTCTGTTGGTTCTCAAGTTCGAATACAGCGATGGGAAATTTCCAACGCGATGCTTTTTCGGAAAATGCCATCACATCGATTGAGAGATATTCGTGTCTTTTGATTGGGAGCACTGTTCCTTTGTTGTTCTTGGCGGCACACTGCCACCCCATCTGGTTGCAGGTTTTGATGACGATGCTTGTGAGTTCTTTAGTCCAAGTCTCTAGATCTTCATCGAGCGAGGCTTGTTTCAGGAAGGATGATCGGGGATCGTTGCGGATGATATCGTAGAAAGAGGATTGCCAGAGACTTCCAAGAGAACCTGAATTCTTCATAATGCCTGATTTTTCACATAAATATTCGCAATTCTTATTTTGCCATCGGATCTCCGAACGGGGATCAACCGGCGTTTATACTGATTTCCTTCAAACCGATCGAGTTCTGCCCATTTTTCAGGAAGCTTTTCAGATGAAAAGAGTTGAGCTTCATTAACTTCACCGGAAAGATCCCATTTGAATAAGAGGAAACCATACTCATCTTTTTCAATGGTGCCTTGAATTGAACATTTTTCCCATGATCCCTGTAATTGCGACAGGATCGATTGGTTACTTCCTTGTGGGAGCAATGTTCCATACGATACGAATTTTTCACTTGGTCTATTGAGAAGTAAATCAATTAACAAAATCTGGAGCGGTATGGTAACTTCGGATACTATCTGATCCCTTTTGACTTTCTGCAAATCCGGGCCATAAGGTGTTTTTTCCCCATGGGCAATATTTGATCTGATTATATAGAGCACACGACTGGTTTGTTTAAGAACCTCACGAGGGGCAATCTCAGTATTGTGATATTTTTTCACAAACTGTTTCAGAATTCGATGTTGTTCGTAAGATTTAGTGGCAAGCTCCTGAGACATTTCCCGATCCGGACGATACTTTCCCTTTCGTAAAACCGAATGATCGAGAATCGGGGGAATCAATTCAGAGAATTTTTGGATTTCCGTGCTTTTCAATAAAAAATCTTCTGATGCAGGATTTTCATCTAATATATTCAGTATCATTTTGGAAAATGCCTCACCTTCCCGTAAATGTAAGCGTTTCGTTTGAACCAATTCAGTCTGAATCTTATTCAGGCAATTGAATAAAGATTGACATACATCTACTTTCGAATGATTGCCATCGATAATATCGAACGCAGCATTGTAGTGCGCGATTGCATCGTTGAGATGCCCAAAAGAAGAAATTGTATCCAGGAATGGCATCAGGATCTCAACCTTATTCCTCATTTAGGATTTTTCTTTTAATATATTAAATGAACATTTTTTAGTAGGATTATTTGTTAAAATCCCTTTGCTAAAAGGACCTTTGGTTTCATTTTCTATCTTGGGTATATTTTATCAAATTAAAAAAATCTGTATCAAGTACATTCACTGATGGGGGATCAACGTTAAGATATTGGGCAATCTCAGTAACCAATATGTCAAAATGTTTTTTGAAATTTTCAGGATCTATTACTGTAATTGCCTGAATTCTACTGTCTTTAAAAGGATCGGGCAAACCCTTCGGGGTTAAGTCTCCAAAACAGATAAAGGCTATTTTCTTATCATTTAATGCAGCACCTCCGGTTTCATAAATTATCCATGGATGTGTAATAGATGTCTTTGAGAGAAGGCTAATCATGAGATTACAACTTTGTACACCCGATTTAATTTTATCATAAAAATCTTGAGTAACTGAAATACTATCAGGTTGGTAAGCATCAAAGACTCGAATTTTATCATCAAAAAGGGATTCTAATAATTCTTTTAATTTTTTACTGATTTCTTTATGTTCATGTATTCGTGAAATAAATATTGAATATTTTTCGGGAATCTCTTCTCCATGACTTGCGTTTTCCTTGATTATCGCTTTTTTTGGTTCTGCTTCTATCAATTCTTTCCCTTTTTGGGTAATGGAAATGTATAGTGGACTGGACGTATGTTTGATTAGTCCATTTCCGGACAAATACGATTCAATTTTTTGAAATTTGTCTAAATTAAAATCTAAATGGGTAATAATTCTCTGTATTGAATATTGTCCATCGGGCGAACCTCCAGTTTCAGCGTATAAAGCCCGCAAAAATCTCATAGCGTCAACTTGAATCTCTGACCATTCTTCATCCATAATTGATCACAATCCCAATCCCTTCATCCGGCTCATCACACCCTCCGCCCAGCGTTTCTCATCCGATCCTGTGGGATACAGCGCGACAAGTGCTTGGGCGAGCTTCTTGAACTGAGGATCCTTCCCAACACCGTCCTCAACAAGGAATCGCTTTAGCGCCTCGCTCTTGCCATTACCGAACAACAGCATACTCTGATGGACGCGGTCGAGCGTGGTCTTGCCGACAGCGGATAACTCTCCAAGTGAGCCATATCCAGCAGGCTCTTCAGCAACGGTTTCACCAGGGAACAGGGTCAGTTGTGCATCGCGTTTTTTTGGTTTTCTTTGCGGAGTGAGATCCTGTTTTCCGAAAAGATAGGGAGCTCTCTCTGCAACTGAAATGAGACGGGCATTTCCTTTTTTAATTTCTATAAGAGTCGGCATTGCTTCAAGGTGTGCACCGAGTCCCTGTGATATCTTCCGGGCTGCATCGAATTCAAGGGCGTAGCCAGTCACTTTTGAGGGTTTTGCTTTCAACACATCGTCGTCTTCTATTTCTTCGTCTTCATCTTTTTCTGATGGGGGGGTCTCCTTACCATTTGTTGAACCGTTCAACTTTCCTTTTAATGTCCAGAGCCACATCGCGGTGAGCCGGGCATCTTCCTCAAACCCGGATGCATCGGCGCCTTCGAAGATCATGGTAAGGGCTTCCTTCTCAACGGCCTCCCAAACTTTTTCGAGATATTCTTTGAGTGTAACCTGATCCCCGCTGGCTTTCTCCACTTTTGAATACCGAGAGAAAATTTCAAGTGCCGGCCCAAGGCAGGCAAAGATTGCGTCCGCACCAATAATATTTTCCTGCTTGAGCCGGGGCATCCATTCATGAATTCGAATAGGAAGTTCAGCGAGAATATCGCTCCATTCGCCAATTTCTTCGATTAATTTGCCATCTGGATTTTCGTGTGCACGACAAACCAGATGGATTGATGAGGCGAGAGAGGCTGTCTTAAAGGCATTTAATCTTCCACTTCTTTCAGTATCAATAGGCCATGATGAAACTATTACCCACCCGGCCTTGATAATTGCGTCTAAAAAAACTTCCCAACCAGCTGTTGATTTATGAGCAAAAACGAATATTCCGACCCCATTTGGATTTAATAACCTTCTACCCTCTTTTAATGATAAAAAGATTTTATTTTCATAAGAATTGTTCTCTTGTTTTATATTAGGATGTAATACTATTGCTTGAGCATCTTTAGGAGTAAGAGCATCTGAAAAATGTGTATCATTTAAATCAAATAACGATCTTTTGAGCCACACATAGAAAAAATCAGATAATTCTGCATAAGCGACAGAGTCGTAATAAGGTGGATCAGTGAAAAATATATTGGCGATGTCATCAGCCATTTGACTTTGAGTCGCGTCGTTTTGAGTTGCAATGCCAGGAATATTAGTTGATTTTACTATATGTTCTATCAATAAATCAATATATTTTATAGTTTCAAGCCAATCTCCTGCACTACCTGCAAAAGGATTCATCTCACCATAATCCCATACAAGAGGCAAAGCTTGTCTACTAAATGTTTGTGCAACGCAAGTTCGAGTAATTCGCCACATGCAAAGACTACTTAAAAAACCTGATAATTTGCTAACACATAGTGCAAGAATAATTTTAACTTCTTTTGGTACTTTTTTAGGTAGATGATTAATACATTTACAAAACGTGAGAAGAGTCAATTGTTGCCGTAAAGTAAACAAATCCCCCCAAGTTTGCATTCCATAAATCCAAGGAGAAGCAACAGATCTATGACTGGTATTTAGTGGGGTTGGTTCCTGAGGAATACTCAGATTTTCCGAAAATTCTAAATTGTCTCTTTTTGTTAGTTCGCTTTCAAGTTTAACCTTGACATTATTTAAAATATTTAAATCAGAATTTGTATACAACCGATAGTTGGTTCCTTTTAATGGGTGTTCAGTGACAACTGCAACAAGTTTTGAATCGGTTGTTCCTCCTCTCCTCTCTCGTAATTGTTCTCTTACCGATTCAACAGGAGTTGTATATCCGCATACTGGGCATGTTGCTGATCCGCGTTTTACCGTGCCCTCTCTTACATCGGCAGCTTTTACATTTTCGATAATTTCGAGGTTTATCCGCTTGTTTATTTTATCAGGAATAAACCGAAGTGCCACCGAACGATTCCCTTTCTTCGCAAGCCAAAGTGACCGCATCAAAGGTAATTCGGCCCCGCATCCCGGGCCCTCACACTGAATTGTTCTGGCCCACAGATACGCGATCGGCGTTGCTCCATCTGGATCCCTCGGGTAAAATTCCGCGAGTTCCTTCTCCGCCTCTTCCTTGACCCAATGCCCCCATTTCTGTACTTCATCCGCGAGTTCCTGTCCGTATTTCGGGATGTATTCGAGCACTACTTTATTGAGAAGCACCGCAACCGGATTCAAATCCGAAGCGTACGCATCCGCACCAACCCTCAATGCTTCGAGCGGAATCGAACCCCCGCCGGCGAACGTGTCCACGACGAGTGGGCGGGTACCGGGTTCCCCACCGAGGGCTTCGTGCGCAGCTTGCGTCAATGCCCGTGCCGTATTCAGGTATCGCTCATCGGTGGAATTGTCCCAGTTCGCAAAATCTGCGATGAAATCCAGAAGGGCTTGGCGCAGCTCCAGCAGATTGTCAACATTTCGCGCAGTTATATCCACTGTATTCCAAAACTGCATCATCTGATTCTTTGCTTCGATTTTGAACGAGTCCGGACAGATCGGATCGGCAGGGTCCGGCCAGAGCGCTGCACAGATCACCGCCCGGCATGCTGCGAGTGGACGCCGGGCCCACCAGATATGGAGTGTGGAGATGTGCCCGTGTCGGATGGATTTCTCGCGCCGGGCATGCTCACTGATCTTCTTGATGGGAAGATCGACTTCGATGAGGCGCTTGGGGCATGTGGCAGTCGTATTCATTTGACAGTTTCTTATTTCGATGGGATTCGTTTTGCTAGTTTGTCAAGCGTGGAAATATGCGTCGCTAATTTCATGATATGGTCAAAATTATTGCTCAATGTAATGTCGGAAAAAAACTTGCAGCGTTCATGTAGATCGAGCGCCTGGAATGTTGGCCTTGACAACTGCCTTTCGATCTTTTTCATTCGATTTTCCGGGGCAATAATATACAGCGGGAAATTTGTGTTGGGTGCCTCTGCAACGAGATCAGACATCCGGAGAATTCCTGAATAGATCGAGGTTGATTTCTCAATTTCGAACGCTGCTGCGATCCGCTTGCTTCCCTCAAGCCAGATAACATCGATGTACCGGACGATTTTTTGTGCATCATCACCTAATCCAAGGGCGGGAAGCTCTTTTTCGCTGAAGGATCCGATTATCTCATCCTGATATTTTTTTGAACGATCATTTGATGCAATCCAGATCTTGTATCCCATATTCTTCCCGATTTTTGCCAGCATCCACTGGACATGGTTATGATCGATTTCGGGAGATTCCTGTTCGTCTTCATCTGGGGGGATATCATCAAGTTGAGGGGGAGTTGCTTCAACGGGAATTTTTTTAGTATTGCGTTCATCGAGCCACCCGCACAGGTAATCGAGCTCAAAGGAATCGATGTGAAGATCGGATTTCAGAGTGAGAAAAATATTCCTGAACTGGAAATAATCCTCGATTGGATTTGGCGTGGATTCATAAATTCCGTTCCGCTCGAATATCGCCCTAGTAATTCGATAGTAAAATGGCCATTCTTCCGATGACTGAAAATGCCAAAAACCACTCACGAAATACGGGATCCTTCCAGGCTGGATAGCGAACGGCTTTAATTTGTATTTTTTCATCATCGATTCGAGGAAGGTAGCGAGCTGTTCCATCTTTCTTCTGCCTTCTTCGGCATCCCTCGGACATTTCAAAGCTTTCCGAAGATTATCGGCGAGTGCTTGCTGATCCGGGATATGTTTTACATATTTATTCAGAACCATCGCACCGCTCAGGCCTTTCATGCCGAAATAATCCCAAGTGGTCGATGTTTTATGGTGGAAGATCGACCGGAATTCTTCAAGTGAGATTGATCCATTCAGAAAATTATTGAAAACAGTTCTAATCTCTCCAATAACACGCTGCCGGTTCCCTCTCACCTCATTTGCATAATTAAAATATTCCTTATCCTGATGATACCCCTCCTTCCATTCCTGCCATTGTGCGATAGTATTCGTATCAAACTTCATAACGTTCCCCAATAATCACGCGATACAATTGTATCATTGTTGCCCTTCCAATATACGCTCAGCTCCAATATGGTAAAGTTCAACCTTCACGATTGGCTCCCATCCCAATCGTGCCGGATCCTGAATCGGGTGAATCTCCGGATTCGATCCGCAATTGTATACAACATACAACCAGTAGTCCTTCCGCAACCGTTCAGCTGTCTTGTACTCATTCGATGATAAGGCAATTTCTCCGACACCGGCCCGGCCTTTTACTTCAATAAAACGAACTTCAATGGCAGTCTCGGGATCTTCGGGATGCGTTCTCCGGGAGATCAGATCAAATCCACGGTTCTCTTTTTCAACGCTCTTGACGATCCAACCCTTCGCTTCTTCAGCTTCGATCACTTTCTTGATGGCAATTTTTTCTATCTCCTCATCACGAACCATGGCTACTAGACCGGGTGAGGCACGCTCAGGATGGGGGAGAACCCACGCGCTGCCGTGATGCTGGATATCGGCGATGCTGCACTGCCGTTCCTGTGTGAGTTCCTTGAGCCGGCGTTCCTTGCGTTCGTTCAGCTCGAAAATGCGATCTTCGGTTGTTTTGATGTTTGCCGCTAATAATGGAGTATCGCCAGCTCGCTGCTGGGTCCCGATGAGCTCTGCCATCCGGAGATTCTGCCGGTGAATCAGCTCATTGAGGCTGATCTCTATGTGTCGGGCGATCATCTCATTCTCTTTCAAACGCTGCACTTGCATGTCATCCAGAAACGTATGGAGTGCACCCTCAATCAGAGTATGTTCAAGGAGATCCCGACCAGGCAATCCCTCGGCACCAGGAACCGGCGTTCCAACGGGAGCTGGAGAGATATCGAGAAATATTGTCGGCTGGCGAACAGTCATGGTTCCATCAATGAGGGTTTCTACAACAAAGAGTCGTTTGTGCAGGACATTTCCACGGCCGTCACGAATTGTTGCAGAAAACACATCAAGACGGGACGGCTCCCTGCGATGGAGATCATAGAAGATCGCACCCCGCCTGAGATCATTCTGGACCTGTTCAAGGGTATATTCGCGGACACATTCGAAGAGACTGTGGCCCGGCGTTACCCATTCGAGCGTGGGATCTGAGACAAGGTACTTTTTATCAAAAATAATATTCTTGTATTCATGGCTCAATTTCCCACAGCGGGGTTCAAGACATTCGCCGGTTTCCCAGAGTGTTCGGGGCACTCTTCCAATGCGATAAATGTGTGAGTCTTTTTTAATCTCTTTGGGTACAATCCCACTGACCGATCCCGCCTGGATGAAAAATTCCTCAATGACCTCCGGAATAAGCCGGCGTTCCTTTGCCTCAGCTGATTTGCTGACAATGACTGATAGGTTCAATTCCCGTTTTGCGAGCCCTTCAAGGGTTGAACTTGTGATCCGCCTGAATCGGTCAACATCGACCTGTTCGACAATACGACTCTTAATAATATCCTCGGTGAGATTGCGGGCATACATTTCCCGTACCATCTTTTCCAGCTGATTTGCCGGAAAAATTTCCCCCAGAACATTGAAGATCTTACCGGTGCGCTTGGGGTCAAGATCATTTTCAATCTCAGCGAGCCGTTCAAAGAGTTTAAACAGCACCCGCCCTTCCCGTGTATTGGTCGAGACAAAATTGATGATCAAACAATCCTTTTCCTGACCATACCGGTGTATCCTTCCCATCCGCTGCTCCAGCCGCATCGGATTCCACGGGATATCATAATTGATCATGAACCAGCAGAACTGGAGGTTGATACCTTCCCCCGCTGCCTCAGTCGCCACCATCACCTGACACGTTTCCTTGAACTCCCGTTCTGCCCAAATACGGGTATTCGGTAAATTACGGTCACCAATTTTCATACTCCCATGAATCTGGGTAACCGTCAATCCCCATTCCCGTAATTTTCCTACCAGAAAGTCGAGAGTATCCTTGTGTTCAGTGAAAAGAAGCAATTTCATTTTGGGATCGGAGAAAACACCCCGCTGGGTGAGCACTTCTTTTAATTTAATGAGTTTTGACTCAACTTCCCTTTTCTCAAGAACCCGGGCCTGATCGATGAGGGGCTGAAGATTTCGTATATCTTCTTTTAAGAGAATCGGGTCAAGAGTGGGAACTTCCCGCTCAAGTTCATCCTGGATAATGAATTGTTCTTCTTCGGTAAGGTCAAAGAAGTCCTCAGGAAGCCTTCGTGTAATCTGCTTTTTCCTGTACTCTTCCGGATTATTGAGCGCTTTTTCACGGGATTCTTTCATGCGTTCAAGCGTTCTTCGGACGGCATAGATGCTTGAAGCAAAACGGCGCTGGAGTAACGCCATGGTGAAACTCAGTGCTCGTCCGCGTGCAGATTCGTCAGCTGCTGCCCGTGCAGATTGCTCCTCAACGTAATGTGTCAATGCATCATAAAATTCCCATTCTTCTGCATCAATATGGAATTCTGTGGATTGGACAATTCTTTTTGTAAAGAGCGTCTTGACCTCTCCTGTTCCGGGATCCGGGAAAAGAACGAGCGCCTCTTTTACCCTGCGAAGATAGAAAGGAGCACTGTGCCGCTTCATCGCCTCTTCAAGACTTTTAATATCTCCATACACATCTCTGTCAAGAAGTTCAAGGAATAAGCGGAAATTCTCTGGATCCCCTTTGTGGGGAGTTGCGGTCATAAACAGATAGTGATCCGTCATCTGCGAGAGTGCCTCACCAAGTTGGTACGCCAGTGTTTTGTGATCTGGACTATAGGCACTCATCTTATGGGCTTCATCGACAACGATAAGATCCCAGTGACTCCTGAGCAAGCTATCCTTTGCATCCTCAATAACGGAGACCCACGTCATTGATGTGATGACCTGATTTCGTTCTTGGAACGGGTTCATACCGTATGTTGCACGCAACAAATCACTCCGGATAATATCGAAATTTTCCCGGAACCGATCCTTCATTTCCCGCTGCCACTGGAACGTAAGGTTGGCAGGTGTGACAATCAGGATTCGTTTGATGAGCCCGCGAATTTTTAATTCTTTGATGAGAAGCCCGGCCATAATGGTCTTTCCAGCCCCAGGATCGTCAGCAAGTAAAAATCGGATGCGGGGGAGTTTCAGAAAATAATCATAGACGGCTTCGAGCTGATGAGGTAACGGGTCCACACGTGCTATTGATAGAGTGAAATAGGGATCATATTCGTAAGCAAGCCCCAGCCGCATTGCCTCAATACCAAGACGGAACCGGGTTGCGTCACCATCGAACGGCTCTTTTTCCGGCGAGATTTCAAGATTCTGAACTTGTTCGAGAGATAATATTTTTTCATGAACCAATCCGGTTTTCAAGCCTCGACCGATTATTTTTATTGAATTTCCCCGAGATTCTGAAAGAATAACTTGAACGGGTTCTGAAAAAAGTGTCCCGTGAATGATTGAATTTTGTTTTATAGTAGATTTTTGATTTACTCTATCCATTGAAATGATCTCCAAGCCAAATTCTCGTATATTAATCAAAGAATGAAAAACTCAACACGATATAGTTATTGATATTATCGATCTCATTTGTTTCAATTCCCCACATCTAGTCACCATCCCATTTTCGTTCGGCACAAACACAATGAATCCATCACGGCCCAGTGTCAACAACACCCTATATCTATTCATCCGCAACTGATGCGGATCCTTCGCCTTAGATCTTTTAGCAGACGGACTCTTCCACTGCCCATCCTATGTGAAATCATTTCCCCAACAGACAATCTGGAAATCTAACTCCAGCCCCTGGCACGAGAACTCAGTTGCGACATTGCGCAATGGAACAACAAGAATAAAATGATTGAAAGTGGGTCATTATGTATTAAAAGAAGTATATTAGGAGACCCAATATGGTAGGACTTCTTAAAGTGAAAATAAATGGAAAGGAGATTCTGATTGAACCTGAGAGATCTGAATATCCTGAAGGAGGACCTCGATTAGTTGGAGTAAAAGAAAAGATCGAAGGTGCTACAGGAGAAATCGCTATTCAGATCTTTAACACTATAAGCGCTCTCGCCACAGTCGTAATTGATACTATTAATACCTTACCTGAAGAGAAAACACCGAGCACCTTACGGGTTGAATTTGGTTTGAGTGTGAGTGGTGAAGGGAATGTCTACATTGTGAAAACTGGCGCCCAAGCATCTCTGAATATCAGTGCAGAATGGGAAATTAGAGCTAAACATGAAAATTGATCTCGGAGATTTACGACCTTATACAATTAGGATCCTATTTCCCAATACGGACCAAACTATTGGTACAGGATTTTATATCCATCCCGATGGATATATTCTCACCTGTCATCATGTCATTAAAAAATCATATCTCGATCGAGGCATCTCTTCAATCAGTCTCTCGATGGGATCAGCATCAATTGTGATGGAAATACCAGAAATTGATCTGGTCGTTCTCAAGTCCGATTCAAATAATTTGGTGCAGTACCTCCCACTTAATTTACATATCAATTACCAAAGGAGATCTAACCAAGTGAGGGCTGGAGTATCAAGTATTGGATACCCAGAAGAGAAAGGTAAAAATGAGGGGCTCTATATTAGGGGTAAAATCGCAGGAAAAACGTTCATTACGGTCGAGAATTATTCCGTTGAAACTTTTCAGATCTCCGATCTTACTGTTACAAATGTTGCACCGGGTTATAGTGGCGCTCCAATAATAGATGATTGGACACAAAAGGTAATTGGCCTCTTATTTGCAGATTTTATAGACAATCAAACACAGGCTTTTATTCTTCCAATAGACCCCATTATCAAAGATTGGAAGGAATCAAAAAGTTGGCGATGGATGTATGAATTCCATGATGTTTATGAACAGATTAGATATCTATTAATAGATTATACTCGGAGAAATCTGGAAGAAAAGTTAAGGGAGACGGAATTAATCGATGTTAAACTTCAATTAAGCAGTCTACCTGACAATCTGATGGATCATAAAAGAAAAACATCTCTCTCTTATAATGAATGGTATTATCAAAGTATATGGGTAGATTTTCCACATAAAGAATTAGTACCACCTTCAAGATCCTACATCTTAATATCATCAGTTGGTATGGGAAAAACAACATTTCTTCATGCACTTGCTGAAATTCTGAATAAAGTGTCGGAAAATACGAGGGATGTTGTTGCGCTTTATATCTGGTGTCCCGAATTCGTTAGACTTCCCATAATTGGATGGGAAAACCTGCAAAAAGCTCTTGTTGAAAAATATTGGAGATACAATGAGTCTATTCCAGAAAATCGGTGGCATATAACACAAGGAGATATCGAGGCGTTTCTACAAGAATACTATGAGTCAAATAGGATTGTATTTCTTTTTGATGGTCTTGATCAAATCCGGCATTTAAATTACGATGAAGTTATCAATAAAATATTCGAAGTGAGTTGGGACAATAAATTCATTATTAGTTCTAGACCTTCGATAGCCATTTCTTATGTGATTGGAAAAAATCTGATTTTTCTCAGGTTGTTGCCCTTCTCGCTAGATGATGAGAAGAAATATTTTGGATCATACTACTCTGCATCGAGATCACTCCACAACCTTGCTCCAAATCTGACGTCTGTTCCAATGCTTGCTTATATGGTTAGATTTTTGGCCGAATCAGAAGGCATTGAAGGCATCAATAATAGAGCTGAACTTTATAAACGTTTTATTCGACATATTTTACATTCTCAAAATTCAAAAGGTATACAGTCTGTTTATCATAATATAAGAATCCGAAGAGATCTTCAGAAATTATCATATTATTCTTTAGAGAAAGAACCTCCGGAGATTTTGAATATTCCCGCTGAATTTGTTTATGATGTCCTCCAGAGAAATAAACAACAGAATGGAAATGAGGAGGATCTTATCACGTGTGGTTTGGTAAACCTAATCTTGGATAAGGATGAATATTTTTTTTCTTTCACCCACCAATCTTATCAAGAATATCTTGCAGCGGAGTTTTTACTATCTGATCCAACTAAGAAAAACGAACGTATCACACAAATTCTCGCTCAGCGTCATAAGTCCAAATGGAGAGAGGTCATCAAATTCATTGCAGGTCTCGAGGGAACGGCATTTATCGATCAAATTGGTTATGAAAATGATAATATCATTTATTCGAATCTTTTTCTCGCAACGGAGTGTGTTTGTGAAGTAAATAAGGCTGATCCTAGTGTAATAATGAAAATATACCAAAGACTATTGGAAATTCCTGATAACATATTCGAATTAATAACACTGAAATATTTTGCAATAGCTCTACTTGGGATAGCACTCCGTCAATATGATGAGTATAATATTGAGGTGCGAAGTTTTCTTGAGAGACAGCTTAAAACTGAAGATGCATACGTATTTTCTGCTGTTAAAGTGGCTTTTAATTTACTTAATGAGGAGGGTAAACGACCGGTTATAGAACACACAGTGAAGAACTTGTCGAGTGCAGATTACGAAATCCGTGATTTTTATTTTACCCAATTCATGATTCTCCTCTATATGGGTTATGAGGACGGTGATAAAAAACGAACTGTGGATTTCTTTAAAAACGAGCCCTTTTATCAGGATTGTATCTTCACGGCAATAGGTCAATTGCAAAAAAAGTTTGATGATGATGATTTTAAGGCTGTCATGAGCAGTCTTAACAACCAAGAAGGGGCAGTACGGTACGTTGCCCTGAAAGCTCTCCTCAAACACAAGGATAAGGTAAATCAAAATGATATTATGATCGTTATTGAGAGGCTGAAGGATCAAGAATTATTTGTACGAGAGGCTGCAGTGAAGTTTCTTGGAGCAATTCGTTTTAAGGTTGAGAGGGAGCATCTCAACACAATCATCGGATTGATGAAAGAAAGAAAAGAAGTTCGGGCGGCTGCCATAGACGTCATTGGTATACTTAATGAGAGAATTGGGAATAAAGATGTTACAGTCGTTGTTAAACTCGTGATTGAACATTTAACTGATGAAAATGAAAGCGTTAGAAATGCGGCATATAGGTCCCTTTTACTTTTCTACAAAGCAGGACGCCTCGCACCAATTATGAAATGAAGAAGTTACCGTCACTTCCGGGCACCTCCGTCCAAATCTTACAAATCCAGACCCGTAAAACAAAAATTACCAAGAAAATTCCCGCGCTTTATTTTACCGGTTGCAGTCCCTTCCAATCCGGCCCTCATCCGGGCGCAATTCGTGCCCCGATTCCCCTGTCAGGAACCGAATAACTACCGGATATTTCGCATTGACCGCCAGCCTTTTATAATGAAATCTCATTCTCAATTTAATCACAATGACTCTGAATCTCCGCGCAAGGATGGAAAGGAGGCTCCGAAAGCTCGGGATTGCTAAACCAACCGCAACCCTGTACTCCGGGTTCTTTTTCTCCTTAATGATGTCCGTGTGTGGGTTGTTCGGCCTGCTTGACGGCTCACCTGAGGTATTGTACGAATTGGGTAACGGTTCCGGGAAATTGATGGCGGACCCCCGGGCCGTTTCTGTTCTGTCCGCAGATTTTGGTTTACGTCGGCATTGACAGCCGGTCCGGCGCTTGGATTCCTCAGCTGGTGAACGGTTTTAGCCTCCCGTCCGCTCAGCTTCGGAATGATCGAACCGCTGCGTGAGCAGCGGCTCCACCCGGGCCGGCGCTGTGAGACTTTGAGACGGAGCCAACGCTCCCGATCGCGGACAGAAATGTGAACAAAAACAACAGAAGGTGATTGCTATGGAAAACAAAGAAATTGACTTTGAGGATGTGGCCGAGCCGGACCAGATTGCGTCCGGTGCGGCCGGGACCGGACAGCAGAACGAAGAACTGAAGTGGATGAAGCGGCTGGAGAGGAAGGCTTCAGCGCAGGCAGAAGGAACAGCCGGCCGGCAGGAGATCAAGGCCGTCGCCCCTTCTGCTGAACCAAAAGCCCCGCGGCTTGTCGAACGGGTGACCGCTCTCCGCGGGCAGGCGATCGATCGCGGGACACGGCCGAGCCGGCTGGACCGGCGCCGGACCGGGCGGGAGCTGCTGGAGCACGATTCCGATATCCCGTACGTGGCCGCAGAGAAGGCGCAGCGGGACCTGGTCTGCTCGCTGATCGAACGGCAGGACCGGGTAACAGAAAAACTGCTCCTGATGATCAACGACCTGCAGTACCGGACCGATGACCTCGAACTGACCGTGGAGGCAGTGCTCAGGAGGAAGACCGGGCTCCCCTCGTCACCGGATCGGGTGAGGGGCGGCGGGCCGGCCACCAGCAACACGGGGCGTGAACAGCCATGACGCGGGGACGGCCGCCGCAGAAGGCGCTTGACGAAGCCCTGCCGATCGCGAAGGCGCGGGGCGATCTCCTTGAGTTCATGGAAGAACCGGCGTTCGACTGCGACTTCATGTTCCTTGCTCCCGACCGGTTCTGCATCGTCCGGATCAAACGGACCCGGCACCTCTGGTGCACACCGGAAGGTCTGGAGGCGCAATGCGCAGACGCGATCGCAAAGTTCCGGCATATTCATGCGCCGGCGTATCTCTCCCGCGAGATCTGGTTCTGGTCCCAGAACGGCGTCTTCCGGTTCTTCCGCATCGAAGATGCCGGGCTTGTCGAGCTTGACATTGATGGGAAGGTCCTTGTTGCTACTCCGCCGGAGCGGGCCCCGGGAAAACATCAGGCGTCAGCCGGAAGCGGATGATTGCCAGGCATACCCGGATAAGGCATACCCGGATAAGGCATACCCGGGTACCCCCCTCCGGTCACCCAGGGGGGATGCCCAGTCCCACCAGGTATATCCTCCGTCGGAGACCCCTACGGAGGACCCCTCCCAAATGGCCCTGCCAAGTCTTATTCCGGCAATACCAAGTCTTATTCAGCAAAAAAAGGGGTATTTTTCGCATTCTGCCGACGGTGAGCGAAATGTCCTAATACGTCCTTTCCAGCGGCACATCTTGTGCAGGGGTTACCTGGAGTATGCCGGAAATAAGAAAAGGCTGATGTATCCTCAGTTCCAGGCATCATCCGATGTACAAAATCAAACTAAACTCCTTGGTAATAAAAAAACAAACTAAAAAACTTGAAAATTGAAAAACAAGTTTTTAAACTTGAAAATCAGGCTGCCACCCTGCACAGGCCCATGATAAGCTTAGAAAGCCTGAGCATTCCTCGTCGTACCTGCACAGGGCAACCACCGACGGTGAAGGTTCCGGTGGCAGGTCCGGCCCGGCCCTCCCGGATGGCCTTACCAAGTCTTATTCCGGCAAAACCAAGTCTTATTCGCTGAAAAAAGGGGTATTTTTCGCATTCTGCCGACGGAGAGCAAAATGTCCTAATACGTCCTTTCCAGCGGCACATCTTGTGCAGGGTTACCTGGAGTATGCCGGAAACGCAAGAACCCCCTGTTTTGACCCTGCCATTTTTTGGAGTCCGGGCCGGAACCGGCCCTGTACACCCCCCGGGAGTTCGTATTTTTACATCATTGGTTCATTGATGAACCATCTGATTCAGAATCTGACCAGTGAGGCCATTCCCCTCCTTTAAAAAAGATGAACTCCATGTCATGGCACTCGCCTGTTTCCTCAACGCCAGCCATATCACGATCGGCCGGGGAATAATAAGGATCTGTAAATTTTTGGAAAATTTTCAGGTATTAGTACATTCGCACGACCGGCATTCAGTCCAGGTGCAGGAGATCTTTTACCAGAGCAGCAATGGCCTGCCACTGCTCCCCGCTGATCGTTCCAATCCTGCGCGAGAACCGCTCGCTGTCGAGTGCGACAATCTGGAAGACCAGCGCGACGCTCTCATCATCGAGACCGTTGTGCGTGTCCGGGGATATCGCAAGGGTGTGTGAAAACCTGGCCGTGGCCAGTGTCGTGGTGCAGGGGATCACAACCGTCATCCCGTTTGCACTGCCGGCAACAATCGCGGGCCGGACACCCTGTTGCTCGTGGCCTTTTGCATCCGAAAGGTCAACGAGCCAGATCTCGCCGTTCTTCATTCAGCGGTGCTCCAGT
>Ga0315284_10003480_pt1 | contig 22404 bp, 13 predicted proteins | sample YL17G09_16_MG_FD_203696 | JGI IMG/M metagenome (GOLD analysis project Ga0315284, IMG submission 203696) | Sediment microbial communities from Yellowstone Lake, YNP, Wyoming, USA - YL17G09_16 | ecosystem: Environmental > Aquatic > Freshwater > Lake > Sediment | place: USA: Wyoming | collected... | reverse complement strand
AACCGACATGTTTTTCTGGAATGTACGAGCATCCGCTTCCCAATGAGGGTCGTCTTTCTCGGAACCGGTGGAACTTATCCTTGCACCGAGAGGAATGTCACAGCCATTGCTGTCCAGACAGGGAAGGACGTCGTTCTTTTCGACTGCGGCGAGGGCACTCAACGACAGTTCATGAGGTCCAACGTATCGTTCATGAGCACGCGCTGGATATTCATTACTCATTTCCACGGGGATCATTTCCTCGGGCTGCCTGGATTGATACAGAGCATGAACCTCAACGGAAGAGAGCGCCCTATTGATATCTACGGGCCGGAGGGCACGGAGAGACTAATGAAGTCGCTGCTCACCGCAGGCTATTTCGCACCTGGCTACGAGATCTTCGCCCATGACATAGCGGCTAAGGATGAGATCAAGCTCGATGGTTTCTCAGTCGTGGCTGCGAAGGGCGACCATACGGTCCCTTCGCTTGCATTCGCCCTTATTGAGGACGAGCGGCCTGGCAGGTTCGACACTTCAAAGGCGAAGGACTTGAATGTTCCAGCGGGCCCATTATTCCGTAGACTGCAGCAGGGGGAGGATGTGAAGATCGATGGGAAGGTCGTCAAGCCCTCTCAGGTACTTGGACCGTCGCGAAAGGGGAGGAAGATCGTCTATTCGGGGGATACGAGACCGTGCAGGGGCGTCATCGATCTGTCGAAGGATGCAGATCTCCTGATCCACGATGCGACCCTTCTTTCAACCGAGGAGAAACTCGCGGAGGATTTCGGGCATTCGACGGCGTTAGAAGCCGCTGAGGTCGCGAAGGAGGCACGCGTGAGGAGCCTCGCACTTATTCACTACAGCCCCAGATATAGAGATGCTAGATTGCTGGTCGACGAAGCAAAAGCATGCTTCCCGAACGTCTTCGCCCCCTCGGACCTTCAGGAATTCATTGTGAAATTGAGCGATTGAAGTCAATAATGAACATGAGTTTCAATTCGAAACTTTTTTATACAAAGGAATTGATGCACGGAACACCCAGTGTGAAAACCAGCCGTGATGAAAATCCAGTGAAAGGATTTTCTCGCGACTCCGAATCAGCACTGACTACGGATCATGGGGATGAATCCTGATGGCAATGTTAGAGGTCACGGATCTGAGGACATATTTTACGACAATGGAAGGAACTGTCCAGGCTGTCGACGGCGTTAGTTTCACCGTCGAAGAGGGAGAAGCGATGGGTCTCGCGGGTGAATCGGGCTGCGGGAAAACCACTGCCGCCCTCTCGATCATGCGCCTGCTCCCTTCGAACGGATATATAAAGACTGGGAAAATAATCTTCAATGGAAAGAACATCGTCACGCTCAATGCGCCAAAGCTGAGGAAGACAAGATGGAAGGAGATGTCAATTATCTTCCAGGGCGCGATGAATGCCCTGAACCCTGTGAAAAGGGTCGGCGACCAAATCACCGAACCTATCATGCTCCATGAGAACGTCTCGGAAGCAGCCGCGATAAAGAGGACGAAGGAGCTTTTTGAGCTGGTAGGAATCAGCCCGGATAGGATCAACGAATATCCCCATGAGTTCAGCGGAGGGATGAGGCAGCGGGTAATGATCGCCATGGCACTCGCCTGCTGGCCGAAGTTGATCATCGCCGACGAACCGACGACAGCGCTCGATGTCATGATCCAGGCTCAAATCCTAAGGCTCCTGAAGAATCTCCAGAAGGAGCTATCCCTTGGCTTCATAATGATCTCGCACGACCTTTCGGTCCTCGCAGAGACTTGCGAGAAGCTCTGCATAATGTACGCTGGCAAGATAGTCGAGAACGGAACGTCCATCCATGTCTTCAAGAATCCGAGGCATCCTTATACCAGGGGGCTAGTCGCGGCTTTCCCGAACATCAAGGGCGTGAAGTTCATGCCAGAGCCGATCCCCGGCAATCCGCCGAACCTCATCCATCCACCGAAGGGATGCAGGTTCTATGAGCGATGCAAATACAAGATCGACTCATGCAACGAGACCGAACCGCCGCTGTTCGAAATCGAGCCGGGGCATTTCGTGGCGTGCCATCTGGTGCAGAAAGGGGTGATCTGAAATGGCTGCCGATACTGACATTCTCAAAATCGAGAACCTGAACATCTGGTTCCAGATGAGACAGGGGTTCCTGAAAGATGTGATTTCGAAGAAACTCAGGTACGCGAAAGCAGTCGACGGGATCTCCTTCAACATAAAGAAAGGGGAGATCTTCTGCCTTGTCGGCGAATCCGGCTGCGGCAAGACGACGACAGGCAAAGGCATCCTCAGGCTTGTGGAGCCGACCAGCGGCAGCATCATTTTCGCAGACGAGGAGAGCGACCCTGTCATCAAGAAGCTTCTCCACCTCGCGGGCGAGAAGAGCAGGAAGAGGGAAGGCACCGCCGTAGTGGAGATGGAGGGCAGGAAAGGGATCGACATCAGGAAACTCACCAAATCCGAAATGATCTACGCCCGGCAGAGGATCCAGATGATATTCCAGGACCCGTACGAATCGCTCAATCCGAAGATGACCATATTCGACATCATAGCGGAGCCCCTGATCGTCAACAAGCTCTCAAAGGATGAGAAAGACAAGGAAGCGCGCGTGAGGAAAGCCCTGAACGACGCAGGCCTGAGGCCTCCGGAGTTCTACATGTGGAGGTATCCTCACCAGGTGTCCGGTGGACAGAGACAGAGGGTGGGCATCGCCGGAGCGCTCGTGCTCTCCCCCAGCCTGCTGGTGGCCGATGAGCCCATATCGATGCTCGATGTGTCGATCAGAGGGGAGATACTCAAGCTGATGCTCGACCTCAGGGAGAAGAAGAGGCTCAGCTACCTCTTCATCACGCACGACCTGTCGGTCGCGTATGTCTTCTCGGACAGGATCGGAGTCATGTACCTCGGCAGGATCGTCGAGATGGGGCCGACCGAGATGGTGATCAAGAACCCGAAGCATCCGTACACCCAGGCACTGATCACCGTGGTCCCCAAGCCCGACCCGACCGCCAAGGAGGAGAAGATCATCCTTAAAGGCGAGCGGCCAGACCCGACGAACATCCCGCCGGGATGCAGGTTCCATCCGAGATGCCCGTACATAATGACTCTATGTAGCTTAGATCAACCTGCAGAAACTGAAACTGAGATAGGGCATTGGGCCGCTTGTTACCTTCTCACGCCTGATCTTGTAATAAAATGGAATACTGAAAATCTACCGAAATATGAAAAAATCGCGGCAGATGTTGAGAAGAAGAATATCGCTGAGATTGCCAGGCTTAAGAAAGAGCTTGAAGCATTGAAATCAGCAACAGGCAAGAAAGATACGATATATGCGATAAAAGCTACCGAAAAGAATATCGAAAAATTGGATACGGAGATGGCTAAAGCAAAGGCATTTGTCGAGAAGATGAAGGCCGAGATAGTCACTATGAAATCAAAGTTACCATCTGCCTCAAGGCCTCAGTCATCATAGGGTTAGTTTATCGCAGAAACCCTTTCCCATTTCCTAATTTCTTGGATAATCTGGTCTTTTTCAAGGTCGAGAATATCATTTTCATGCCAGCGCGGAAAAGCTTTATGTAGCCTATCGAATTCTCCTAAGTAAATCTAAGAGTGGTATTATGACTGCCAGAAACATCATCATGGAGACTATCAATGAGACGCCTATCGAGAAGCAGAACGTCGAGATAGTCGAGAGGAAAGGCATCGGACACCCTGACAGCGTCGCAGATGGGCTATCTGAGAGCGTCAGCAGGGCTTTGTGCAGGATGTATCTCGAGAGGTACGACAGGATCCTGCATCACAACACTGACGAGACGCAGGTTGTCGGAGGGCAGTCCGCCCCGAAGTTCGGCGGAGGTGCCATCCTTGAGCCGATATACATCCTCCTTGTCGGGCGAGCGACCACCGAAGTGAACGGCGAGAGGCTGCCTTACAGGACAACGGCTCTGAAGGCCGCTTACAATTACATCAAGAAGAACTTCGAGCACCTCGACCCTGACTGGGATGTCACCTTGGATTGCAAGATCGGACAGGGGAGCGTCGATCTCAGGGGTCTATACGAGACACGGAAGAGGCTCTCGAACGACACTTCGTTCGGTGTTAGCTTCGCGCCGCTCAGCGAGACCGAGCGTCTCGTGCTCGAGACCGAGAAGTACATCAACGGCCCTCTGAAGAAGAAACTGCCAGAGGTGGGCAAGGACGTGAAGGTCATGGCCTGCCGCGAGAAGAGCAAGATCAACCTCACGGTGGCGGCAGCGATGGTTTCCCCGCTCGTCAAGGACAGGGACCACTACATCGGCGTCGTCGACGATCTTAAGCAGGCGGTATCGGATTATGCCGCAAAGCTGTGCTGCAGGGACGTCAACGTCGATGTCAACACAGGCGACAACTATGACAAGGACATCTTCTACCTGACCGTTTCCGGGCTCTCGATGGAGAACGGCGACGACGGATCGGTCGGACGTGGCAACCGGGTCAACGGGCTCATCACTCCCTTCAGGCCGATGAGCATGGAGGCTTCAGCTGGCAAGAACCCGGTCACGCACGTGGGGAAGATCTACAACCTGCTATCCTATCAGATAGCGCAGAGGATCGCGGAGGCGGGGAAGGGAGACATCCACGAGGTACGCGTCAGAATACTGGCGCAGATCGGCAAGAGGATCGACATGCCGCAGGCCGCGAGCGTGCAGCTAATCTACGCTGACGGGGTCAAACCGTCGAAATACGCAGCGGAAGTGCGCAGCATAGTGGACGACCACCTCGAGAACATCGACAAGATCACGACGCAGATCCTGAAGAACGAGCTGAACGTCTTCTGAGCTGTCTGGAAAAACAACATCGCGGAGGGTCGCTGGAGCGGGAAGGTTCAGGCCTCTCTTAGCTCTATCTTCCCTTGCGCGGATTTCTGTTTTGATTTCTGTTCGATCTCATCTTCCTTCTGCTTCAGCCTCGTCGCGAGCTCGGTGAGCTCCTCCTCCAATTTGTGTAGGCGTTCCCATTCGGTCTGCAATCGATTCTCCTCCGCCTTGACCGAATCCTCCTTCTGAGAGACCTCAATGGCCTTCGTCTCCAGCTCCGTCTTCCTCCTCTCGACGGATTCCACAAGCCCTCCGTCGACCGAAGTCAGAACCCCTTTCTTGGCATTGTCGACCTGTTCCCAAAGGTTGCCGATCTCCAGCCGCTCTGCCTCAAGCCGCTCCAGCTCGATGGCAACGACCCTCTCCCTCGTCTCGGCGTCCCTCTCGCGCGCGCGAATCTCCTCCTCGAGCACGGTGAGCTTCATCTCCTTCTCGTTGATGTCCTTGACAGAGACGCTGGCGGATGCCTTATGATGATCCAGCTCTTTCTTCATGTCTGCAAGGCGGCTCTCTATCTCCGCGTCGATCCTGTTCCTCTCCTCTTCAAGGAGAGTGCTCATCTCCATAAGTTCCTGCCTGAGTCCTGTCAGCCTCTCTTTCTCGCCCTGGACCGCATCCTTCTCCTTGTCGAGCGCGGTCACCAGGGTCTCGAAGTCCCTGACGCTGTGGTCGAGCTCCTGGGATTTCTGCTCGAGAGCGCTTTCACGTTCCTTCGACCGCTTCTCCGCCTCCGCGAGCTCCCCGATCTTTGACTGGATGTCCGTGTCACGATCTGTAAGCGTCTGCTCCCTACCTGTCATTGAATCGAATAGCTTGGTGACAGCCGTCTCCCGCTCTTTGATGGACCCTTCATATTCAACGAGCTCGGCTTTCAGCCCCTCGAGCTCTTTCATGCTCTTGTCAATGTCAGCGCCCTTGCTCTCGATCTCGGCCATCTTGCGTGCCAGGTCGACTTCCAGGTCCTTGCTGTATTGGGCCGCGACCTCCTGCGCAGCCGATACCATGCTTTCCTTTGATTCGATCTCGCTGTTCGCAGCGGCGAGCTTTGCCTCCCGCTCCGCGAGTCTGGCTTCGGTCTCCTGCATTTTCGCGATCAATTCCGACTGCTGGGCGCTCTCAGTCTCGACCTTCACCTTCTCGGCTTCGACCTGGGTCCTCAGCTCTGCAAGGTCTTTCTCCTTGGCGTCGAGCTCGGATGCCCTCTTCTCTAGCTGTCCTTTGAGCGATTCGATCTCGGCCTGGCGCTTTTCAAGTTCGACCGAACCTTTCATGAGCGTCTCGCGCAGGGCCGATATCTCCCCCTCCCTCGATGAGAGGCTGAGCTTGAGATCCTCCATCTCGTGCTGCTCGCGGTCTATTGCCGCGAGCCGCTCAGACACCTGCGCCTGGGTCTGTTGACCCTCCGTCGAGATCTGCTGCTGAAGCTGCTCCATCGCCTGAACTTTGGATGCAAGACCTGCCTCGCGGGCATCGAGCTCCTGCACCCTGGTCAACAGTTCGATATCGAGCTGGTGGTAATGAGCGTCTCTTTCGTTGAGCTCCTTGGACCGCTCCTCGATCTCTTTTGCGGAGTTATCCAGGGCGGACTGCACCTCTCCCTGGTCCTTCATGGCCGCATCGAGTTCAGTCGCCTTCCGATCGAGTTCGTCGCGAAGCTTGAACACCTGCTCGCGTTCGGATTGCAGGCTTTCGCGCTGGCCGGTTATCTCGAGTTGTCCGTCCTCTATCTCCTTCTTTATTACCTCGAGGCGCTGCTCCTCCGATTTCAACTCATTAAGGCTTGATTCGATCTCATTTGCGCGTTTATCGAACTCCTCCGAACTCGTTCGCGCGGCAATGATGTCGGCATCCAGAGCTTCCCGTTCCTTGTCGATCGTCTCCTTCCTCTCTGCCATCAACCTGTTGAGCGAGTCCATCTCGGCGGTCTGCTTCTCTATCTCTGCCCTAGTCTCGACCAATCTAGCCCGATCCATCTCCAGCTGAGCCCTCTCCGCTTCCATTTGCTTTCTGGCAGATTCTAGGCCATCTCCCAGAGCTGCTCTCTCAGTATCGAGTGAGGCACGGATCGCCGTGACCTCCTCCTCTTTGGAAACGACCTGCTCGAGCCTCAGGCTCATCCGGCCATCCATTTCAGCTATCGAGCTCATTTTGCTCCTCAATTCGTCGTCCTTGAGGGCTGCGGATTTGAGGTAAGCCTCCGCCGCCTCCATCTTCGCGGTAATCTCCGCCTCCTTCTTCTGAAGCTCGTCCTCATGCTCGGACAGCGCCGCCTGGAAACTTGCGGTCTCGGCCTCCAGGTCCGCCCATCTTGATTCGGCCTTCGCTTTCTCGTCTTCAAGTGCTCTGCGCTTCACTTCGAGGGTATCGCCGATTTCGTCGAGCTCTTTTTCTCTTGCCTCAAGCTTTTGCTTCGCATCAGAGCGGATCTCCTCGGCCTCGCGGACCTTATCTTGATCAAGGGCGAGCTTCTCCGAGACCTGGGCATCCTTCTCCGTGATGCTCTTCTCGCGTTCCGCAAGGGAAGCTTCCCTTTCTGAAATGCTACGAGCGGTCTCCTCGATTTCCCCTTCGCGGTCTTCCAACTCCTTCTTCGAAGCGGCGATCTGCTCTCTGGTGGCATCTAATTCCGCCATTTGTAATTTGAATTTCTCCTGTTCAACGATGAATGTGGTGCGCTCCTGGCTAATCTCGCCCCTGAGCCGTTCACGCTCCTTGGACAAATCCGCGAGATCCTGCTCCATTTTCTCTCTGGCATGCAAGACCTCTTGATCCCTCTGGTCCAGTTCGGTCCCTCTCTTCGCAAGCGAGGACTCGAGATCTGCGAGCTCCGCCCTCCAGCCCTCTAGCTCCTTCGAGAATCCGTCAGATTCCTGCACCTTCTTGTCGACTTCGGATCGGTCGGCGGAATACCTCTCCTGGGCAACGCGCAGGGATTCTTGTGCCTGGATCAATTCTGCATTCCTTTTATCGAACTCCGCGAGTCGCTCTTTGAGAGCGACTTCATCCGACGATATCCTTGCCGACTGCTCATCGAAGCGGACCCTCTCTGCGATCAGCCCCTCGTTGCGTGCGTTGAGCTCCGCCTCGAACGACTCCAATCGTTCCCTCTTTGACTGCAGCTCCATCTTCTCGGAAGCCTGTGCGGATTGGGCCTCATCAAACCTCAGCCGTTCGTTCGCGACCTGTCCGCTGCGGTCATTGACATCCATCTGGAGTTCCTTTGCATTCTTCTCTCTTGATGCAAGGTCATCTTCCTGCCTGGAAAGTGCAAGCTTGGATTGCTCCAGGATCGAGAATCGGTTGTCCAGCTCCGATTCCTTCTCCCGATAGAGCCGCGTCCTCTCCTCGGACTCCTTCAGGAGCGATTTCTCCTTGTCGTCCAGCGCGATGGCTCGCTGGTCAAGAAGCGTGTCTGCCCGGGAGATCTCGGCCTCCTTCTGGGAGATCTTCGTTTCGCGAGCATCCAGCTCGTTCCGTCTTTTCAGTAGTTGCTGTTCGACGTTTGTGAATTCATCTTTCTTCTTGTCGACGACCGATACCTTGGCGACGTGCTCCTCCTCGAGCTTCTTCTCCATGACGAGGAGCGTCTCTTCCTTCATGCCGAGATCGCGCTCCTTTGCATTCAACTTCTCGCTGAGTGCTCCAAGCTCGACCTCGTTCTTCTCCTGCATCTCTTTGAATGCGCTGCGCTCTGCCTCCAATCTCGCACGTTCGGTGGAGATATCCTTCATCATCGCGGCGGACTTGGATTTCTCCTCTTCCAGAAGCGTCTTGACCTTTCCGAGCTCCTCCTCTTTTCCATCGAGCTCGGCCGTCTTGGTCTTGATGTCATTTTCCATCTCATTCAATCTTGATTCGGTGAGGACGACCGCTCCCTCCCGCTCTTTCAGCCGGCCTTCATTCTCGCCTATGGTGCAGGATCTGTCTTCCAGTTCAGTCCGGGTCTTTGTCACAAATGCTTCGAATTCTCCCCGCGATCTCTCGTATTTCTCGACCTCGTTCCTGAGGTTCTTCATCGCCAAGTCGAATTTGTCCGACTTTTCGTTGAGCTCGGTCTCTCTCGTGAGCGCGTCCTTCGTTCTGGCGGCGAGGTCCGTCTCGATCTTTTTCAGCTGGCCCTCTTTGGTCTGGATTTCTTCGAGGTTCCTCGCGAGTTCCTCTTCTTTTGTCTTGAATGATGTGTCGAGAATCCCGAGGCGGTCCTGCTCCCTTGCAAGGGCCTTTGACTGCTCTTCGAGCTCATGGGTCTTCGCCTCGGTCTTCATGTTGACCATCTGGTCAATCTGGAGATAGCGATTTTCGATCTCCTTGCTCATGTTTTCGAGGTTGGCCTTCTTGCTGTCGAGGGCCAGCATTTCCTTGGCGAACCTCGCCTTGACCTTGTTTGTCAATTCCTGTTCTTCTTGACCCAGCTTGAGCCTGAACGTCTCAAGGTCTTTCCGGGTATTCCGAAGTTTGACCAGCGTTTCAGATACTTCCGCCCGGTCCTTCTCGAGCTGCCTTCTGCCGGTCTCGATCTCAGCTTCCTTCAGCTTGATATTCTCCCTTTCCCTGGTGAGATCCTCTTCGAGCGTCTCAACCTTGCCCTTTTCCATCACGAACTTATCGTAGTCGACCTCACCCACTTTCGGTTCCACGGGTTTTGATTTCTCAACAGCAGCGGCCTTTCCAGGAACGATAAATTCCACCTCACGCTGCAGCGAGGCGGTCTTCATGGGGTCCAGAGTCTTCGACTTAAGTGAGATGATCGCGATGGATTTGGTGATCGCCACCTGATCCCTGATGGTCTGGATGAGCTTGAGGACGCTGACGAATTTGTTATTCGTGATGAGGTATTCCAGCGCGTCTATCAGGACGATGCCGTGGTTCTTTGTCAGGAAATCCGACACCATCAAGTTCAGCCTGTCAAGATCCCTAGGCCCGAGGGATTCGTCGCTCGAGACATTGGTCAGCCAGTAGGTCGGGACGTTCTCGATTTCCCAGCGCTTCTGCAGGTTCTTCGGGAAGGTCCTCGAGATTACCATCCCTTTCATGTCAGTCGCGATCGCGCCCTTGAAAAGATGATAGGCAAGGAGAGGGGATTCTTCTTCGATGAGATAAGTGGTCGAGAGTTCCAGCGTGTACTCCTGGGCGCCGGCATCATCGACGGGAGCCTCTTCCGGCTCGGGAGGTCCAGCGCCGTCGGTAATCTGCTCTTCCTCCTCTTGTTCCTCAGGAGGCTCGTCACCGGCGCGCTCAGCGCTTTCCCTTGCCTTGTCCCTCAGCCCCATCTGTTCCTGTCTCCTTGATGAAATGTCACGCCCGGGTTCTCCATGCTCAGATATTCAGGTCGTCCAAAACCTTTTCGTATAGCTTGAAGTCCTTTGATTTCGAGAACTCGTCGATCATCTCAGGCGGTAGCTTTCCGAGGAGTTGATCCAACACCTTGAGCAGCTCTATGACATCGTTCCTTGATTCCTCCAACTTCCAGATGTGCGCCGCCAAATCGTCCCGCTCCTTTGAGACATCGTCCAATTTCTCCTCCAATATCTCGATTTTCTCAGCCACATCGCTTGAAACCTGGGGCTGTGTGTATTCCATTCCCCCCTTCTGCGGTGCAATTTGGTTCCTTATCTCGATGAGGCCGTTCTTGATCCTCGACTGCTCCTTCAGCCATTGCTGTTTGTCGTCCACTACCAGTTCTGTCGGGAAATCTTGACCCTCGCTCTCCTCGGGTGCTTCCGTCGCCCCTGCTGCCTTGCTGGTTTCGAATTGTTTCTCGAGGGTCTCGAGCTCCTTCTTCTTCACCGCGTAAGCCCTGATCTTCCTGTTCAGATGTTCCTCTTTTCGGGCGAGCTCTTCCTCACGATCCTTGAGGTCTCCTACCTCCTTTTCCCTTTCCTCGAGGAGCTTCTTCAATGCCTGGTTCGATAGGCCGTGGTCCTCCTGGCCGCCCACTGAGGTTATCGACGTAGGCATCGTCGATTGCGCGGCATTTCTTGCTTCGGTGACCTCGCGAAGCTGATGGATCTGCGACTCCAATTTGGCCACGTCTTCAAGGCCCGCCTGGAGCTGGTCATAAAGAGCCTTCGTATCTAAAGATGCTCCTCTCTCGCCGCTCTCATTTTCCTTCCTCATCGTTTCGAGCAGATTCATGTTGCGGGTTGTGACTTGGTGCAGATTCGCTTCAGCATCGTCCAGCTTTCCTAGAATATCTGCTGGGGCGGCTTGCTCTTTGGAAAAGATGGAAGGTTTTGCCTCTTCCTTCGGGATTTCCCCCTTGATCTCCCTGGGTATCTCTTTCGGGACCTCTTTCGGCTGCTCCTTCCTGATCTCCTTTGCCGGTTCTATCGGGAAAGGTTTTGGAATTGGCTTAGGGATCTCTTTGAGGGTGTCCTTCGGAGCTTCTTTTACCGGTATGGGAGCTCTCACCTGGGCCTTAAAGGATGGGGCGACTTTCGTGGGTTCGGATGCGATCTTCCGCGTTATGGACGGCGGCGGGGGAGGCGGCGGTTGCGGCGACGAGGCTTTCACGGACCTTGTGACCTGAGGCTTCGGCGGTGGAGCCTCGCCCTGTTTCCCCCAGTCGATCAGTTTCATTAGGAATTTGTCGTCCTCAGAAAGCTTTGAGCCGCTGTTGATAGTCCTCACTTTGAATCCGAGGCCGCAAGCCGGACAGGCGGCCGCACCGACCGGAAGAAGATTGGAGCACCGGGGGCATCTGAACGCCTCGGTGACCTTGTCGAAGACAGACCCGCAGCCCTTGCAGGCATCTTCCAGACTCTGAACCTGTTTCCCGCAGTGGAAGCAGAAGAATTCGCCTGCCTTTGTAGCTGCTTTTGCTACCATTTGAACCACTCTTTGTCAGACACGGTCGTCTAGATTTCGTGAACTAGGCTAAGGGCACGTATACTGCCCCGGTTCGATTCGGTTCTTGAACGCGAATCGTTTTTCGACCTCTCGCATCAGGCCTAACTCTCTCATTCGAATTTATCGTAACAGACGAGTTCGGCAAGGTCCTTCCTCTGTCTCTTTGCCGGGGTTTCGTCTGGATACCCCAGAGGGGTCAGGGCGACGATCTTCACATCTGTAGGCACGCCGAGGACCTCTTTGACCTTCTCCTCCTTGAACGCGCCGATCCAGCAGGTGCCAAGGCCGACCGAGGCAGCTGCGAGGATTAGATGGTCCATGGCTATTGTCACGTCCATCACATAGCCGTTCATATACCCGCCGATAGTCGCATAGGCATCATCCGGGAAACCGCACCCCGCGATGATCACTGGCGCTTCGGCGATGAATTTCTGGCCGTTGCACGCCTGGACGAGCTTACGCTTGATGTCCTCGTCGACCACCACAATCAGCTTCCAGGGCTGTGCGTTCACGCCCGATGGTGCCATGCGCGCGGCGGAGAGAACTTCTTTCAGAAGCTCCTCGGGAATCGGGGTCGATTTGTACTTCCGTATGCTCCTGCGAGTCCGGATCGCCTCCAGTATCTCCATTAAGGCTCACTTTGGCGTGGTAATGTTTGAAAAAGTTAAATAATTTGTCCCAAGACCTTCCAGCAGGAGTACGCCTGGATTTGACGCCTCATTTCAGTCGATTCTGAATGAAACGAAGCCTCGCCAAAGTTAATACCGTTCCGACTAGTTCAGGTGTGTTGAACGAGCACGTTGGGAAAGGCGGGGAAGAGGTCGAATCCATTCGAATCAGATTGGACGGAAAGAGCCTCCTTCTGATACTGGCCATTGTCCTCATCTTGATGGGGGGAGCGGCACTTAGGGTGCATTCCCTCTCGTACACGCCCTACCCCTACATCCTAGATGGTCTCGGGGAGGCGCAGTACGCCGAACATATCGCTGACACGGGATCCCTTTCGCCTGAGCAAGGGACCGCCTACGCAAATACGCACACGGTGAGTACCCCCGCCTACGACGCGCTGATCGCCTCCTTCTCAATGATCCAGGGGGAGCAGCCTCTTTTCTTGCTCCAGAAGCTCATCGCGCCCTTCTCGGTTCTGATGCTCATCGGGGCGTATACTCTGGCGAGGAGGTTCTCTGGAAGCTATCGGGTGTCGATCTTGACGATGATGGCGATGTCGGCATACGGACCGTTCCTCATGATCACACAGGCGACCTGGAAGGAATGCATCGGCATCTCGCTAATGCCCCTGATATTCCTGACCTTCATGTTGCGGGAGAACAGGAGCATGCGGGCGATCTCGATCCTATTGATCCTCTTCATTCCGTTCGTTCATCATTATATAGCCATCTTGACGGTGCTTACAATCGCTTTCGCCAGCTTCGCCTCTTTCCTCATGGCAAGGAAGGAGAAAAGGCTCCGAACGGGAAATGTCCTCGACGCAATGGTAGCAATCATCGCGATCGACGAGATGGCGATGTATTACAGCTTAGTCCGGTTCGACCGCCTCGAATATATGACCCCGCAGAACGGACTCTACCTCTTCATCGGTCTTGCAGCGCTGATCGCGCTCGGGGTCCATTACATCGCCGACAAGGGGCTGTCGGAGGGCGGCAGAAGGGCGATGATCGTCGCGACCTTTGGCGGGCTGATAACTCTTCTCGCCGTGAATCTTGTCGCACCGCTCGGGACTATTGAATTCAGCGCGCTTTGGGCGCTCTCGCTACCAATGATCGCATGCCTGACCCTCGTGCTAATCGGAATAATGGGGATCTCGCTGTGGGCCTCAACTGCGAGCGAGTACAAGACGATCTTCTTCGCGATACTAGCCTCCCCTTTCATCTTCGTGGTATATGGCCTGATGAGAGGGGGGGATGTGGTCTCTCTCGACATGATCACACGGACAGTCGATCTTCTCGATCTCGGCGTAATGATAGGTCTCGCGACATTCCTCGTATATTTCCTTCGCAATAGATCGAAGGTTCAGACCATGGCGACAGCCATTGCGGTCTGCGCTCTCCTTCTGGTTACAATGCCAATCGCAATGGACTCGGAGAATTACGCGGCCACCAGGAATAACATATACAGCTACGAGATCAATGGGATAAACTGGACTGCATCCTTGACTCAGAAGGGAGATATCCAGACGGACGTCCTTTTCACGTACACTTCATATCTGTTCAACAAACTCGACGATTCGACGCTCGTGAGGAGGATCGCGGGCGGCTTCGATTTCTCTTCCGGTAAATGGATGATCGCGAGCGAGAAATGGATCACCGACGGGGTCAAGGACCTGCCTTACGGCTGGGTAAGGATCGACCCTGCCGTCTTCCACTCCAAGATCGACGGCTGCAATTCCCTGTACATCGGAGGCCCGACCGGCAGCCAGATTGTCGTTTTCAGGCTGCCTTGAATCTCATCGCCTCAGGTGCGGCAAGCTTCTTATCTAGTTCCCCGGATACGGTAAGTGTGCCGCGCTCCCTTCCGATCCACACAATCATAATAGGAGATTCTCGCAGAATGGATTTGTTGAGTGACCGATCCGTCGACCTCGTTATCACATCGCCACCTTATCCAATGATCAAGATGTGGGACGGATTGTTCTCCAGGCTGGATCCTCGCATCGCCCGGAAGCTGTCCTCAGGAAAGGCTTCCGATGCAATGGATGCCTATCAGATGATGCACGCATGCCTCTCCGACACGATCGGAGAATGCTCGAGGGTGCTCTCGGACGGCGGAATCTGCTGCGTGAACATCGGCGATGCGACCCGGACCTTCTCGGGAAAGTTCCAGCTGTTCCCCAACCATGCGACGATGATCCATGCTCTCGAGGACGCCGGGCTGTCAACGCTCCCCTACATCCTTTGGAAGAAGCCGACCAACAAGCCGAACGCTTTCCTCGGGTCCGGTTTTCTCCCGACGAACGCCTATGTGACCATCGACTGCGAGTACATTCTGATCGCCCGGAAAGGGGATCTGAGGAAGTTCGCGCCGAAGGACCCCAAAAGGTACCGCTCGGCCTTCTCGAAGGAGCAGAGGGACAGGTGGTTCTCCCAGATCTGGTCCGATATTCCAGGAGCAGATCAGACAGGCGGGGGAAGGGATGACAGGACCGGTGCATTCCCGATCGAGATACCGCGCAGGCTCATTCGGATGTTCTCCGTAGAAGGGGACACTGTCTTGGACCCGTTCATGGGGACCGGGACGACCTTTCTCGCCGCATCGGAGGAGAAAAGGAATTTCGTAGGTTACGAGATCGATGAGAAAGCGATCTGCTCTGAGATCCTCGAGAGGCCGGGTCTAAAGGTGATAAGGTCAAGCGCCAAGAGATGAAGCTACTTGACGGCGTTGCATACAGATACGCTCTGACAGTTGTCGCAGTCACCGCCGCACGGCTCGACGTGGATCGTCAAGTTGGAATTTGGGAGCCTGTCGAGAATCTTCTGTTCGATGTCGTCGCAGATCTTGTGGGCCTTCTCGACGGCGAGATCCTTCGGCAGGACGAGATGGAAGTCGATGAAGGAATCACGTCCTGACCTCCTGGTCCGCAGACTGTGGTAGGTGCCTGCCTCGCCGGTTGTGCTCCTTATCGTCTCGCATATCGCCGATTCCTCCTCGGCGGTGAGGCTGTGATCCAGGAGCTCGAAGGTTGATTTCCTTGTGAGCCTGACAGCGGCGTGTATTATGATGACCGCGACGATGATCGCGACGATCGGGTCGATCTCGGTGATGTTAGTGATGCGATAAGCGAGTAGCCCTCCGAACACTCCCAGCGAGGTCCATACGTCAGTTTTAAGGTGCATCGCGTCGGCCTCAAGCGCGAGCGACCTGTGCTTCTTTGCGACCTTGAATAGATATCTCGAAATTATGAAGTTCATTAATGCGCTGATTGCCATCACCGCAATGCCAGCATCCACAAGCAGGACGTCCTCATGATGGATCAGCTTGTTCGCAGCTTCGTAGATGATGATGATCGCAGCGGCTAGGATCAGCATCGCTTCTGCGGCTCCGGAAAGGCTTTCGTACTTGCCGTGGCCGAAACTGTGCCCATCATCCGCTGGTCGGGTCGATTTCCTAACGCTGTAATTTGCAATCAACGCAGCGATGAGGTCCGTTCCGGAGTGTATGGCCTCCGAGATGACGGAAACCGATAATGTGAATAAGCCGACCACCAGCTTCAATACCACAAGGATCGAATTGGAGTAGACAGAAAATTTCGCCGCGAAGATGAGTTCCTTACGCCCTTCGCTGGAGATTGTCATTTCCCTTCACAAACGATAGGGGAGATAAAAGGATTACCTTTCAACGAGGGGCTATCGCCTGGCTCCCCTGCGGCGCATGAAGAATACGATCGGGACTATCATGAAAACGGCGAGCAACATCGAGGAGGTCCCGAATTCCGGGATCGGGGCTGTGGAGAGAGCCTGGATGGCGTTTGAATCCTGGGAGGAGAACAGGGTCTGCCAACCCCAGGGAGATACGGTCAGGAGGTACACCTCCCCTTTCGACCTGACGACCCATACGTTCCCGACAGTATCGGTGTCAATGTCGACGCAGGGATCCGTGGTGAAATCGACTGATCCCCCGGTGCTGATGTGTGTGCTCGTCCAACTGCCTCCGGAATCATTTGAGACCCGAATATCCCCGTCGACCTCAAGGATGTATATCAATTCATTCAGACCAGAAGAATATGCATTGATCGCAGAGACGGTGGAGTCGGTCGGAGGTTTTCCGACCTGGGGGGTCCAGCTCAGTCCTCCGTCCGAGGTCCTGTGGATATTCGAATTCGACGTCGACTTCGTCGCGTACAGCACCGTCGATGAAGGATTAGTGCCGCTCGACCAATCGATATCCGCATAGCTGGTCCCGGGGGCCTTCCCTCTCCAAGTCCAGGAACCACCTGATGTGGATGAGTTGTAGGAGTTGCCGTCCGAGAGCATGATGTAGAGTTCCGATGTACGGTCAGATGTGATTCCGACGACTCCGGTCAAAGCGCCCTGGATGATCCGCGTCCAGCTGACGGCGGCATCGCCTGATTTGAAGACCGTCCCGTTCGAGAAGACCGCGTAAAGGCTGCCTCCGGAGTCGGAAGTCATGTCGACCAGCGAATTTCCCCCAGGAAGGACATCAGTCTTCGATGTCCAGGTAGTCCCATCAAGGGATCCCCAGATCTTCCCGGTAAGGTTGACTTTGAAAGGATCGATGACGATCCCGGATTCGGTCAAGTTGTCACTGGTGCCAGACCAGTCGCTCATTACGAATGCGATATCGGAATTGTTGAGGCTGTTGTTCACGATATATGATTTGACCAGTGAAAGCTCAATCCTGTGGTCATCGTTCCCGACGCTGATCGCAGTCTGGGGGAGAGGGACCCATTCGCCTCCAACCCATCTCCTCAGTATCTTCGAATCGATCACGCTGTTCCTTCCGCGAACATCGATCATGTAGTCCGGTCTGATCGCCGTCCCGTTCAAGGGAGAAGGGGCGCCGGAATTCGCAGTTGGATCGACATCCATGTAGATCTGCAGAACATCCTCCCCGGTGATGCGCTTCTGGGGGCCGCCTGATCCGCCAGTTCCGCCATTCGGCAGGAGCTGCTTCTTTTCGGCCGGAATCAGGGTGCCGTTCATCATCGCGCCCATGGTATCCAGGTAGAAGTACGCCGTGAGAGAATCGTATCCGTAGGAAATTTTCCTGATATCGATATCCTTGTTCGCGACAGGCACCAAATCTCCAAGGTCGTTCTTGAAGGTCGTCCAATCGGCGAAACAGCCGTCTATCTTGATCCCGGTCGGGAAACTGTCGACATATCCCTTGGCGGTCCCGCCTATGATTGCGACCGACCCATATTCCGTGACCACCCCATCGGGCCTCATCGTGGCGGTGATGAAAGTGCCTGGTGTTGATCCGGATGTATTGGCTGCGACGTTGAATGTCCTCCCGAGAAGCATTTCATTATCGTCTGTCCAGACGAGCGGCCCGAGGTCCTTCGTCTGCGCGACGCCGGTGAACGTGGGGTGGATCTCTGCGGTCTCAAGCCTGCTGCCGAAGGCCTTGACGACCACCTTCAACACCGGGCTTGCGGCTCCTATCGGTATCGTGCAAGATGCGTCGACAATGGATGACTGCTCGATCATGAGAATCCCCGGCTTCAATGCGAACGGCAGTGTGGCGCTCGGGGTCGCCTCTCCGTCATATGAGACTGCCATGAACCTTGCATTGGCGACCGAGAAGGATGTCGGCGCGGAGAAGGAAGTCTCTGCCTGTTTGACTATGGAGCCGATCACCAGCGTCTGGACGGAGGCCCACGAACTGTAGTTAAGAACATCTGTGCCGCTGAACCGGAGGAGCGCGCAGCTATCGGGTAGTTTCTGCCCTCCTGTGCCGGATATCTGAGCCACGAGATCGGCCCCGAAATCTTGAACCAGGGGGAACCCCGTGCTAGGGTCCCCGTCGGAGTCGACGAACAGCGCGTAGGTCGTTATATGGTCGGAGGTCTTGTACAGGTCCCCGGAGGTCTGGAAATACCAGTAGACGCTCCCCTGATAGAACTGGACGGTGCACCCCGTGAATTTCAGATCTGGATCGCTCGATTGGTAAAATGACGAATATTTCACGACCGCCGACCATTCATCGAACATCCCATCAACGTTCGGCGTCTCCGTCGAAGGGCGGTTCATCAGCACAAACCAGGATGCAAGGACAAGGACCGCTATCACAATGACCGCCACAGCCCCCTGCCTCCTGCTGATTCCGGCCTTCTTTGTCTCGGTGGCAGTTATCTTATAGGCGACTTTCTCAGGTCCGGGCGTCTTCTGTTGGCCCGTCGGGGGGAATCCCAGGCCGTTAACGGCCCCACGGCTGACCGGCTTGGCCTCCTTGACTACGACCGCCTCGTATTCGACCGCCCCCTCCTCTTCAATCCCCTCCTCTGTTTCCGGCGGAGCGGGCACGCTCTGCTCGATCGGTTCTTCAGAAGTTTCCTCCTTCCCCTGGGGCGGCAATGGGGGCTGGATCTTCGGCGGTTCAATTGGCTGCTGAGCCGGTGCAGGTTCGTAGGCTGCGCCCTTCGCGAGCTGCTCGATCTTGGCTTTCATCTCCTCGAGCTTTCGGGTCACATCGGCGTCTTCCGTTGAAGGCTTTGCGTCTGCCTGAACGACTTTCTCGAAGACGTGGTCGCAGATGGAGCACTTCGTCACTTCATCCTCTAGTTCCGCGCCGCATGAAGGGCATAATTTCATCTGGAACACCGAATCTCTGAGTTGGAAGAGATTTCATCATTGCGTATATTAATCATCGCAGTATCGTTATCAGCCATGAGCATCTCACCGACGGTCACACGCACCTTGTCTGGCTCTGCTCTCTCATGAACTGCGGCAGATAGTATCTCCCGCCAGCCGCCTTGCATGTAGTTCCGCTCATTTTCCATCCGACGAACGGCTGGCTGCCGACGATCGCAGCGGTCGACGCCCCGAGGCGCCTGTTGGAATAGATCGTCCCCGCTTCGATGTGGTCCATGAAACGCCCGATCTCCGCATCGTCCCTGCTCATGATACCCGCTGTCAAGCCATATTCGGAACTGTTCGCGATAGCGATAGCCGCCTCGAGCGAGGGCACCGGATGAACGCAGACGAACGGAAGGAAAAGCTCGTTCACCATCAACGGGCTGGTGGCTTTCAGGCTCGTCACGATGGTCGGCTGAACATAGTATCCATCGAGATTCTTGCTGGCGAGCACTACGCCTCCGGTGACGATTTTGCCGGAAGCTTTTGCCAGTCTCACCGACTTCCTGTATCTCGCCACGGCCGATTCATTGATGACTGGGCCGACGAAGGTCTCACGCCTCCTCGGATCGCCGACAACCTGCTTCTCAGTCCAATCCTTGAGGGCGCGGGTGAAATCCCCGACGATCCTCCCGTCAACCAGTACTCTCGAACAGGCGCTGCACTTCTGGCCTCCGAACCCGAATGCGGCCCTGCCGACTCCCTCGACGGCCTCATCGAGGTTCGCTTTCGCCGTGACGATCACGGCATTCTTTCCGCCCATCTCGGCGATGAACGGCCTTGGCCTGTCCTTCAGGAATGCCCTCATCGCGTTCATACCGACCTCCCTCGAGCCGGTGAAGACGAACCCTGATATCCCGGGGTTGTCGACAAGCTCCTGTCCGACGGTGCTGCCGGGCCCAGTGACGACGTTGAAGACCCCGTCCGGCAGCCCCGCTTCCTTCAGCATGTCCGCAAGGACGAATGCATGCCAGGGCGTGTCGCTCGCTGGCTTGACCACGACTGTGTTGCCCGTTATCATCGCGCCGGTGCTCATGCCGCCCATGATCGCGGCCGGGAAATTGAAGGGGGAAACGACGCTCCAGATGCCGTACGGTTTCAGCAGGTTTTTCGGACGCTCGTTCGGATACGGCGGAGGGGTGTCCATCGCATATCCATCGTTGATACGCATCTGGTCGGCATAGAACCTCATGAAATCGATCAGTTCGTCGATGTCTGCCAACGCCTCGCTCCGGTTCTTCCCGTTCTCGAGCGTCAACATCGCGGCGAGCTCGTATTTTCTTCGGGAGGCTATCGAGGCGGCCTTCACGAATATCTCGCATCTGGATTCAAAGCTCGCCCTCCTCCAGGATTCGAAGGCGCGCTTCGCGGCCAGTATGGCATCCCTTGCGTCCTCCTTCCTGCTGCTTTGGAACTTGCGATTGACAATGGATAGGTCTCCGGGGAACCGGTCCTCGAACACGCCGCCCTTCGACCTGAGCCATTTCCCTCCGATGTAATTGAGAACGGTCTCGCCGAGGTCCCTCTCGACCTTCTTCAAGGCGCTCTCGTACCTCGAATGGACGACCTCCGCCTTTCCTTTCTGGTTAGCCCTGAAGAAAGTGCTCTCGTTCTTGAATACCATTTCTCGCGCCACCTTTCGGGATGTGAATTAGCCGTCCGAATCAATTAAACCTGAGCATCCGACAACAGTATGTCCGATGCGAACGATAATCGAAAATCCGAAGCGAAGATAGGAAGCTTTGATATAGTCAGGAAATGCATTTCGAGTTCAACTGGCGGAGATGGCCAGACGGGATGAAAGCGGAGGAGGGAACATGGTCGACAACATAGACAAGGTCGAGGAGTGGGTGAAGTCGATCGAGAGGTTCATGGTCGTCCTCGCAGTCGCCATCATCCTCCTCATCCTGAGCTACAACATCGCACAGAAATCCGACTACGGCTTCCTAGTGCTGATAATAGGGTTTTGCCTGATCCTCGTCATGATCCTAGTCGAGGTGCTCCTCCTTGAAAGGCACAAGCATCACCATAAGTGATCGTTCAGGTCCTGGAAGGATCCCTTTCGCAGATTACCGATGCGATTATCGACGAGATGAGCTCCAACCAGCGCATCGTGCTCCTTGAGGGCATCTTCCCGTTTCGCGTTCCCGAAAGTTCGACCCATCCCATCACTTCGCCTTTCCGTCCGAAGAAATAGATGATTATGTAGTCCCCTTCGATGAAATCCTCGATGGACGACCTCTGCTTTGCCAGCAGGTTCGGACGGTTGTAAGTGTCCTCCTCCCCTGGTTTGTATGGATGAAGTTCAACTAGCATGAACTCGGTTTTCTTCGTGATTACGATCCCATTGGGATATTTTTTGGAATCCAACATATCATCGTCGGTGTAAGTCAACTTCTTCCGCGCTCTCTCAGCTTCGCCGCTGAACCCGATGAGAACCTCATACCGGAATAGATTGTCACTCTTGCTCTTCATTCCTATCGCGATCTCTCTGAAATCGAAGAGCCGGTGAATCAGCCTTCCCGCCTCATCCAAGAATATCTTCAGAGGTAGGGTCGGATCCCGCGCGATCAACATGAGTTTCTCGGTGCCGTCCATCACTTTCTCATTCTCGTCCCGCGGGATCGGTGAGTAACGACCTCTGATCATCTTCGCAGTCTCATTGGATGCCCCTGACCCTGTTGTCATAATCGCATCTTTAGCGATACTGTACGAGGATATAGAGTCTTATTGTCAGCCCATCGTTTGGATTCAGCCTCACCACTGTTCACAACCAGCATTCCGATCGATAGCCTTGTCGGATGATATGATGTGACCGGGGGTTCTTTGCTGCGACTATCCGCAAGCTAGTTATCGAAAATGATAAAATTCTCTTACCGCCCGATTATTCAAATTTTTTGATTTCTTGTCCATCCACATTTAATAAAATCCCCGAAAATAATAAATGCTCCTACGTGTAACCCTATATGACCTGAAATTGACCGAAGCGGTGCAGAGAACCAAGGGATTCGATAGATCCTTCTGCATTTTGTTCATGCGGAGCTAGTCAAATGATCCCTGATGATAAGAAGCACGAGAAAAGGTTCAAGTGCCCAAACTGTCAACAGCCAATAGTCTCCAGGTTCACATACTGTAAGCAATGCGAGACGAAATTCGGTAGGGACACACTGTTCTCCTGCCCGAGATGCGGCGCACTCGTCAGGCAACTTGAGCGGATCTGCCCTGGTTGCGAGGCAAGGCTAACCGATTGGGGGGTGGGCGCAGAATGGCTCGGCACGCCCTTAGCTTCTGTTCCCCAGAAGGTTAAGGAACCAAAAGAGATCGAACCTGGACCGATCATATCAAAACCCCTGCCTGAACTCAAAAAGCC